>Ga0310040_1000013_pt1 | contig 272824 bp, 209 predicted proteins | sample EPASupsiteHSE623_FD_200237 | JGI IMG/M metagenome (GOLD analysis project Ga0310040, IMG submission 200237) | Bioremediated contaminated groundwater from EPA Superfund site, New Mexico - Sample HSE6-23 (v2) (version 2) | ecosystem: Environmental > Aquatic > Deep subsurface > Groundwater >...
CAGGGTGGTGGGGATGGAGACCAGGGGATCGGGCCCCACCGGCGCGGTGGCGGTCACGCCGGCCGGCAGGTCGGGGATCTCGGGCCGGTTGTAGGTGGCGTTGCCGGTGGTATACCAGGTGGCCTCCTGAAGGATCCGGCTGCCATCGAGGGAATCGAGCTTGGCATTGTTAGTGATATCGCCGATGATCACCGGGTCGACATTGACAAAGGCGGCAAAGCCCTTGTCGTTGCGGACCACGACCCGGGCCAGGAGCTGCGAGTCGTCGGTGGTGATGATCTTGTTGCCCGAGGTGTCGCCGAAATAGGCCACCACCTGGAGACCGTCATCGTCGACCACGGTCTGGTTGCAGCTCACCACGGTGAGATCGAGCACCTGCTTGTCACGGTACGGGGCATCCGTGGGCACGGTGGCCACCAGTTTTACCAGGTCGATGGCTCCGGTGGGCAGGAACGTTCCGCTGGCGGTGGCGATCTCCACCGTGACCGTGCCGTCGACGATGGCCGAGGTCACCGTGCTGCCGGTGGGCAGGGCCGATCCTGGCTGCACCGCGCTGATGGTCAGCAAGGCCGGATCGTACTCGAGCGTGAAGCTGATCTGGTTGATGTTGCTGCCGTTGCTCAGCCGGATCGGGATGTTGCCCGCGGTCGCGGCCGGCACATTGATCGCCTGTCCGGGCCCGCGGACAAAATCGGGGATGCTCAAGGTCGGGGCCGACGCGGTCACCGTGAAGGAGGCGGTGTAATTGTCGCCGCCGGTGCCGTCGTTATTGCCATCCAGGGGCTGGCCCGAGCTGTCGCGGAACCCGTTGGCCGCGCTGCGCAGGGTCACGGTGTAGGTATCCGGGGCCAGCACGCCGCCGGTCTTGATGAAGGTGACTGTGCCTGCAGCGGCATCGACCACCATCGAGCCGATCATCGCCGTGCCGGCGGTGTTGGTCAGGGTGAGGTCGGCGGCACCGAATCCACCGGTCTGGGTATCGTACAGACTCAGCACGGTCGCATCCAGCGGATGGTTGAAGGTCAGGGTAACCCCGGTGGCGGTCGGCGTCATGCCGATCACCCGCAGCGGCATCGGTGCCATGGTCACATCCAGCCCGGCGGTGTTGCTGACGCTGCCGTTGGCATCGGTGGCAAAGGCGGTAATGCTGTAGCTGTCGGCTGTGGCATAGGTATACGTGACCGTGGCCGGGTTGCCGTTCACAAGTTGGGTGAAGCCGTCACCCCACTGGATGGTCCAGCCGACGATGCTGTCCACCGGATCGGTGGCGTTCAGGTTCAGGGTGTACGGCGCCTCGGCCAGGCCGGTGGCAGCCCCGGTGATGTCGGCGGTCGGCGCCACTTCGTCCACGATGACGGTGAAGGAGCTGTTGGTCGTGGTTTCGCCATCGCTGACCCGGACCTGGATGGTCTGGGTGGTCAAGCCGTTGCCGGCGGTGTAGCTGAACAGGCCGGCCTCGGTGATGGCGGCACCGGCGGGCGGGCTGAGCAGGGAGAAGGCCAGTGACTGCGAATCGATGTCGTTCGCTCCGATGGCGAACGAGAGGGCGGCGCCCTCATTGACATGCCGCTCGTCCACCGGGGTGATGACCGGGGCATCGTTGACCGGGATGACGTTGATGATCACCGAAGCGAGATCGCTCTCCGCCGTGCCATCGTTGGCCTTGTAGGTGAAGCTGTCGCTGCCGTTGTAGTCGGCGTTCGGGGTATAGGTGAAGCTGCCGTTGGCGTTCAAGCTCAGGTTGCCGTGGGTCGGGCCGTCGACCAGCACTGCGGCGAGCGCATCGCCATCGACATCGTTGTCATTGCCCAGGATGCCGGGCGCCGGGATGGTCAGAGCAGTATCCTCGTCGGTGCTGTAACTGTCGTTGACAGCTACCGGGGCATCATTAACCGCATTGACGGTAATGGTGACCGTGGCAAGGTTGCTGTCAGTCACACCGTCGTTGGCCCTATAGGTGAAGCTGTCGCTGCCGTTGTAGTTTGCGTTCGGGGTATAGGTGAAGCTGCCGTCGGCGCCCAGGATCAGGTTGCCGTGGGTCGGGCCGTCGACCAGGATGGCGGAGAGCGGATCGCCGTCGACATCGCTGTCGTTACCAAGAATGCCGGTTGCCAGAATGGTCAGAACGGCATCCTCGTTAGTGGCATAGCTGTCATCGGTGGCGATGGGGGCGGTGTTATCCGGGTTGACCGGATTGACAGCGAAGGTCGTGGCATAGTTCTCGGCGGAAGCGGCATGGCCGGCATACAGTCGCACCAGGCCATCCTCCGATCCCACCAGCATGTCGAGCACGCCGTCATGGTTATAGTCGCCCACGAACTGACGCGAACGCGGTGTTCCCGTTGTCCCCGTCAGATCGATGGTGGCGCCGTCGGCCGCCAGCAATTGATGACCGTTGAAGACCGGGGCGGCATCGGTGCCGACATTCTGATAGAAGGTGATCTGGCCTTCCGTATTGCCGAGCACCAGATCCTTGCGGCCGTCATGATTGAGGTCGACCACGCTGACACTGGCCCGGCTGCTGGCAACCGCCAAGTCGATCGCGCCTTCCTGCACCGTCTGCGCGCAGCAGAAATCCGGCGTGCCGGCATCGCTTTGGTTGAGGTAGACCCGGACCTTGCCATCAAGGGCGCCGGTAATGAGGTCGATGCGGCCGTCGTTGTTCCAGTCGGCCAGATCCAAGGTCGCCCGGTCACCTACGTCCAGGGTCGCTTTCGCCCCTGCCGGACCGACTTCGACCAGTGTCCCTGTGGTAAAGGCGGGATTGACCGCGCTGCCGGTATTCATAAAGACTTCGATGGTCCCGTCCGCCAGGCCGAGCACCAGATCCTTGCGCCCGTCGTCATCCCAGTCGAACATCCGGGGGAAGGCCCCGAGACACCCCGGGTTTGCGGCCGGAACGGTCAGATCACTGCCGCCTGCCTGGACAGAGAAGAAGGCGCCGAAGGCAGGGGCCTCCTGGCTGCCGGTGTTCAGGTACACCCGGATCTTGCCGGCCGCCGAAGCATCGGCATTGGTGATTTTTTCGCCAACAAGCAGATCGGTCAAGCCGTCGTCATTCCAGTCAGCCAAAGCCGGAACCGAGTAGGCGGTCGCCTGGATGTCCGCTCCCAGACTCTGGACATTCGCCGCTGCATCGAACTTGGGCAGGTTCAGCCAGGCCAGGCCGGTGCCGGTGGCCTGGAGCAGGTTGCCGGCCGTGTCGCCGAACTTGCTGTGATCGAGTTGGATCTCGTAGTGACCGGCGGCCAGGACAGCGTTGCCGCCGGAGGTGCCGTTGAGCTGCCAGGTGAGGGTATGGGTTCCCTGGTCATAGGCAAACTGGTCCGCGCTCAACGAGATGATCTCGACCACGCGACTGTTGTCGGCATCGAGCCGCGCCAGGGAAACCGCCGCGGCGATGGTCTGGGTATCGATCATTCCCTGGATATTCATCGCCTCGGAAAAGGTGATCGCAAACTTGTTGACCTGCACCGGATTCTGTCCGTCCTGGATGATGGTCTCAAGGACAGTCGGCCGGGTGGTGTCGATCACCACCTCGGTATTGCCGAAATCAAGCCCAGTCAGGGTGGTGCCACTGGTAAGATTGACGCTATGCACCCCGGTTTCGCCCTGTTGCTGCAAGCCGCCGGTGTCGCCGGCACCCGATCCGGAGCCGGTGCCGCCGTTGATGGGCGTATCGTCCAGGGTGGCAATTCGTGCCGCCAACTGTTCGAAGTTGAGACGCGGGTATTGCACGCCGGTGTTGGCGACGTTGTCGATCTCGTCGTCACCGTCCACGATCAGGTCGCCGGTACTCCGGAGCAGGGCGGCGAATTCGCCGGTGGTGAGGCCGCGACCCAGGGTCTGGTAGGCGATCTGCTGCGCCAGGGAAGCGACACCGGAGGCAAAGGCGGCCGCCTGGCTGGTGCCCTGCATGGTGCTGATGCCGCCGTTGGCACTGGCGCCATTGAAACGGGCGCCCGGCACGAAGGTGTCGAGCAGCTCTGCGTCGCGCTGCGAAAAGGCGGCGATTTCGTCGATGCCGGTGGCGTAGCTGGTGGCCCCGCTGGATACGGTCCACGGCCCGCCGAAGTCGGCGGCCCAGGTGGCGCCGACGGCAATGGCCGCCGGGTCGGAGGCCGGATAGGCAACGCCCATGCAGCCAAACTGGTAATAGTTGTTGCCCGCGGCGGCGATGACGATCACATCCGTCTGGGCCAGGGCCGCCAGTTCGTCGCCGATGCCGTAGCGCGAGAATTCGTCGGTCCAGTTACCGCCGTCGCCCAGAGAGAGATTGACCACGCCGACGTTGTAGGCTTCATGGTTGGCCACCACCCACTGCAGGGCCTGTTCCAGATAACTGAAATAGCCCTTGCCCGAATCCTCGAAGACCTTGAGGGCAATTAGGTCGGTGCCGGGCGCCACGCCATAGTAGAGCGCATCCTGCGAACCGATCAGGCTGGCGACATGGGAACCGTGGCCGTTGACGTCGCTGGCATCGGTGTCGCCGTCGGCGAAGTCGTACTGATAGACGATGCGGTCGTCGATACCGTCACCGTTGAGGTCCGGTCCGAAGAAGCCGTGGTTGAGATCGATACCGGTATCGATGACCACGGTGGTGGTGCTCCGGCCATCGAGGTTGGTATAGGCGGACTGCTCACGGAGGTCGGTGATACCCACGGTCTCCAGGGCTGTGCGGATGGCGAGGGAGCCGTAGTCGACCAGGGCCGGGCCGGTGTAGGTGGCCCAGGTGCCGCCGCAATTACAGAAACTCTCCATGGCGATGGTGGAACCGGCGGTGGTGACGCCGACCCCGACCGTGCCGGGCAGCGGCGAAGTCTGGGTCCAACCGTCGCGATGGACCTCGGTAATCGTGTACTGGCCGGGCAGCAGGTCGGTGAAATTGTAGTTGCCCTCGCTGTCGGTCAGGGTGGATGTCTCGCCCTGATCCAGGATGCCGTTGGTGTTGTTGTCGAGAAAAATGGTCCAGCCGGCAATGCCCGGCTCGCCCGCGTCACGAATACCATCGCTGTCCAAATCGTTGAACTTGGCGCCGCTCAGGGAACCGGTCAGAACATTGCCGATGTTGGTTTCAAGGGCAAAACCGCTCTTGACCGCATAGGCGACATTCGGGGTGGTGCGCAGCCAGCCGGACTGGGCGACTTCGCCGACCAGCACGGTGCCGGGCCCGATATCGGCGAAGTTAAAGCGGCCATCCGCGCCGGTGAGCATGCTGGCCTCGCCGGAGTCGAGAGTATTATTGGCGTTTTGATCCAGGAAAACGGTCCAGCCGGCCAGTGCGGCCTCACCCGCATCCTGGGTACCATCGGCATCGAGATCGTTGAACTTGATGCCGCTGACGTTGCCGGTGCGGAAATTGCCGAAATTGGCGCCGGTGGCAGTGTTACCCTCAACGAGGTCCACCGTATAGGTACCGCTGGCCGGTGTGGTCAGAATCCAGCCGGTGGGCAGGACCTGGGCCACCCGATAGGTGCCTCCGGCCAGGTTGTCGAAAGCGTAGCTGCCGTCGGCGCCACTGGTGGTGGAGCGTTCACCGTCATCCAGGATGCCGTTGCCGTTGGCATCGAGGAAAAAGGTGCGACCGGAGATAGTCTGTTCGGCGGGGTTGTAGCTCGCCGGGTTGTACGTACCGCTGCCGTCGGCATCTTCATAGACCATGCCGCGAATACCGGTGGGCAGGACATCGAGGGTTGTCCAGGATACGGATTTCTCGCCGCTGCCGGCATTGCCGGCCTGGTCGGTGAGGCCGGAGGCGGCAACGGTCAACTGATAGGCGCCGGCCGAGCCGGTAAAGGCGGCCAACCCTTGAATGCGGTAAAGATTGCCGGAAACGTTGCTTATTGTCACCGAGCTATCCAGGGCAACGGCCGCCCCATCGCGGGTCAGGGCCAGATCCTCGAAGGTGAAACCGGTTGCAATAATGGCCTCATCCAGGGTGACCTCCACGGTATCAACACCCGTGGTCCGCGGATTGGGGGTGATGCTCGCGATTGAGGCCACGCCGGGCGCCGTGGTGTCGACAAAAACCTCCACGAAGCTGTCGGGCGCCAGATTGGCGGCGTCGTCGGCCACCCGTACCCGGATGTTGTGCACGCCGGGACCGTTCAAAGTGAAGGTGCGGCTGAAACTGGTGCCGGTGACGGTGGCATAACCCAGTTCCTTGTTGGTGGTCATGTCGGTGAGACGGACTTCAAGACCGGTCTCGGGAAGATCGCCGGTCAGGGTCAGGGTGAGGGCATTGGTCCGGTTGTCGGTATCGGAAATGCCGTTATCCGGTACGATGTCGAGGTTGCTCGGCGCCAGCGGATCGCCCAGATCCATGACCCAGGTCTCGGCAACCGTGCCGGAGCCGAAGTTGCCGGCCAGATCCTGGATACCGTCACCGTTGACGGTGAGTACATAGGTGCCGTCCTGGCCCACTTTCCAGTTGAAGCCGGTGATCCGCCAGGTATCGCTATCCACCTGCTCCACCATGGTCTCGCTGGTAAGCAGGTTGGCGCCGCCATCACGGGTCAAGGTGATATCGTGCCAGTCAAAGGTCGAGCCGTCGATGGGTTCGCTGAAATCGACATCCAGCCCCATGACCACGGTGTTGCGCGGGTTGGTGGCCAGATGTTCGATGGCGGTGAGGGCCGGGGCCGTTGTGTCCATGGTCCAGGCGCGGGTGAACTGACCGATTCCGGCCGTGCCATTGCTGTCCTGGGTCGCCCCGGCGGCCACGGTCAGGACGTAGATGCCTTCGATGCCGGTGAAGTTTGACAGGCCGACGATGCGATAGGTGACGTCATCGACCTGAGCCACGCTGACCCTGGCGTCCAGGGTGACAACGCTGCCGTTGCGGGTCAGGGCCAGATCGCTCCAGTCGATGCTGGTCGGATCCATGGCACGGGAGAAGGTGACAGCCAGGCTATCCACGGTGGTATTGCGCAGGGCCGGGGTGACGGCCTGCACATCGAGGATGACCGGAGCGGTGGCGCCCATGGCCCAGTCGATGGCAACGGAGTTGGTGCCGGCGTTACCGGCCAGATCGGTGATGCCATGCGCATCCACGGTCAGGCGGTAGTTGCCGTCACCGCTCGTGGCCGCGCCGAGGCCGGAGATGCGCCAGGTGGTGCCGCTCATGTAGTCGACCGTCAGTTCCGGCACGCTCACCACGGTACCGTTCAAGGTCAATTGAATATCCGCGGCGGTGAGGGTCGGCTCATCGATCAGCTCGGAGAAGGTCAGCTCCACCGCATCGACCGGGGCGGTTTGCAGACCTGCCGTCAAGCCGCCCACGGAGTTGATCTGCGGGGCGACCTGATCGTCGATGGCGTAATACAGGGTGTAACTGCCGGTGCTGTCGTAATCGAGCAGGTGGAGCAGGTTTTCGTAGGTGGCGCCCGGCTCGCCGGCGTGGAAGGTCCGGTTGGTCCGCCAGACCATGTTGTCCATCGGCAGTTCAGTGCCGTCGGAGCGCACCACCCTGGTCAGGGCATAGCCCGGCAGGGTATCGGCCATGCGCAGATACGACCAGCCGCTCTGCATGGTGGCGGTCAGGGTGCGCGTCAGGCCGGAGCCGTTCAATTGGGCATTTTCGGCCAGGGTCACGGCGGCCTGGCCGCCGGTGCTCAGGTAGAGCACATCCGGCAGATTGTCCGCATCCGGGACATCGTTGACCAGGTAATCCGGGATGCCGTCCTCGGTCGGCGTGGTTACCCGCACCGAACGGATCAGTTCGTGGATATTGACTTCCTGGATGAGCGAGGTACGGAGATCGCCGTTGTCGTCCAGGTGCTCGAAGGTGGCGGAGAAATCCTTGAACTTGCCCTGTAGGCTGGAGGTCATGTTCCACTGGGCGGTCTTGACCTCGCCAGGGGCGATGCTGCCGAGATTGACCGTCAAGGACGGCATGCCGGCATTGGCGCCCACCTGCGAGCTGATGATCTTGAAGTCCACCAGCAGTCCTTTCTCATTTTCGATGATCTCGGGCTGGGCCGAGGTGATGGTGAGATTGCCGGCCCCGCCCTTGCCCACGTTGGTCACTTCCAGGCCGAGAGCGAAGGGCTCGGACGGCTCGACCACATCGGTGAACGGGTCGTCGCTGTAGACGTCGCGCTGCCAGAAATAATCCAGCACCAGCTGGGCCTCCGGATAGACGGTGATCCGGGCCGGCAGGAGCGGCACATCGACCACGGTGCCGTTGTCCACATAGTGGAGGATGCCGCCCATGGAGTAGACGGTCGGCTCATCCGGGGCTGCGTCGTTGGTGGGCACGAAGGTGTACTGGATGGTACCGTCGGTGCTCGGGCCGATGGACCAGGAACCGTCGGCTTCCTGGGTCACGTTCTCCAGCACCGGACCGCGGACGAGGAACATGTCGTTGGCGGCATTGCCTTCATCGTCGCGGATGTCCAGGGTCAGGCTGACATCCTGCAGGGTGGTGTCGCTGCGGCCGTTGTTGACCTCCAGGGTGCCCAGGAAGGCGGTCCGGGTGATCACCGCCTCCTGTTCCAGCCGCAGGCGGACCTCGGCGCAGACACCGCCGCTTCCTTGCTCGGTAAGCGCGACGTCGCCGGACGAGAACACCCTGGTGTCGCCTTCTTTACAACCGGTGTAGGGGATGTTCGTGCCGACCGGGATACTATACGCTCCTCCGGGACCGATGGAACCGCCAGGCCAGTACCAGCCACCGGTGCCGGTACCGGTGCCGGTGCCGGTACCGACATCGATTTTTTTCAACAGTTCGCAGGCGCAGGCCAGAAGATCCCGCCAGTTGCTGAGCGCCCCGCCAATGGCGCCGCCGACAGCCCCGACCCCGGCGATCGGCGCACCGGCAATGGCCCCGGTGGCGGCCTTGCAGGCGGTGGTGATGATCGCCTTGGTGCAGGTATCCATATTCATGCAACTCAGCACCATGCCCGTCAAATCGCATCCGGCGGAGATCAGGTTGGCCCACCCCGGTTTTGCCAGCAGATTCTTGATGTCGGTTACGGATTTGCCCATGCTCAGCATCGCGTTCTCGACGCACTTGGCAAAATCGAGGGCCGGCTTGATTTCAGTCCGTACGGAAACCCACTGGTTGTTGCGGCAGACATAGGTATACACCGCATCGATGCCCAGACATTTGAACACCTTCGCGGTATCGCCGACGGGACCGTTCGCCTGCAGGTCTCCCGCAGATGCGAGACTCTGCTGGAGAAGCGGGCTGTCAGGTCTGATCGAGACCTTTACCGGGATGGTGATCTCGCTCTTGGCCGCCAGGACCGGGATTTCGTCGATCAGGGGGGTGAAGAGGTAGTCCGGGTCATCGGGGAGATTGAGGTGGACCTGTTCGGCATTGATCAGGCCATGGTTGCGGAGGGTGATGTTGAACTGGGTTTCGTATCCCGGAATCACCAGCGGCATGATGTACGGTTCGTCCACGGTAACCACCGGCATCGGCACCTCGGTCTCGAAGGTGGTTTCCAGGACGATCTTGTAGTGATCCTCGATCTCGGTAGGTACAACCGTCCAGTTGTAAGTGACCGCTTGCCGATGGAGGAAGACCTCTTCGTCAACCAGCCCGCCTGGCGTGACGAGGACGGGCTTCTGCACGGTTTCGTGACTGGAAGCGCTCACCACCATGGCGTATGTCCCTTCGACGACTCCAACGAAGCTGACGACACCGGTCGTGTCCGTAACCGCGCTGGCAACGACCTGACCGGTATAAGGGTCAAGCAGTTGGACCGTGGCTCCGGCCAGGTTGGGGCCGCCTTCCGCAAAGAAGGTATACTCGTCGGTAACCGTGACCCTCACGTCGCCAACCGCCTCCGACACCGCCCGGAACTGGAAGGGAACGGTAACGAAGGTGTCGGCGCCGACGACGTTGATCGTGCCGCGATAGACATCCAATGGGAGATCTGCATCCGGATTGAGGAACAGGTTGACGAGCGCCTTCTCTCCCGGAGCCAGGCTGGGCAGGACGGCATCGGAGCCGAGACTCAGCCACGGCGCGTCAGTCGGCAATTGCACCTGGAGAGGTCCGGTTGCCGCGCCGCCGGTGTTCGTGATCTGGAAAGCGACCGCGGTCTGTTCGCCCCGCAACATCCCCGAGGTAAGATATCCCGGGTTGGCCACCAGATGAGGCGTCAGCGACGTGACGGCTATCGTGAGGGGGGTACTGGTGCTGGCGCCTTCGGCACTGGTGATCGTCACCGGCACGCTGCCGTTCAAGGCCGTGGCGTCCGCCGCGGCGGTCACGGTGTAGCCGAGCAGGGCAGTGCCGGAGCCGGAAAGGAGCGCCGGGGCACTGAACTGGGCAGTGATGCTTGACGGCAGATTGGCCACCGAGGCCGCGAGGTTGGTGAGGGCGACAGGGCTCAGGTTCCTGATCTCGATCTGACCGGACAGGGTCTGCCCCGGGAGAAGGCTCAGATTGATGCCACTGGTGGCCCGCATCCCCAGAATGTCGAAGGAGTCTTGAGCGGAACGGTCAGTGACGCCGGGATGGTCGGCGTTGATGGTGTAGTGACCGGCCTCGCCGGGCAGCGGTGTAAATTCTGCCGTGAAATTGCCACTGCCATCGGTGAAGGCGTCGATGGTTCGCACCATGCCCCCGGTTTCCACGTAAACGCTGACCAGGGCATACGGTTTGGGGGCATTGTTCTGGGGATCAAAGGCATGTCCGGTCATCTGGATCGTTGTTCCGGCCGCAACCTGCTCCACCTCGGTGGAGACCTCAGCCCGGTAGGCCGGGTTGACGGTCATGCTCGTCGCCAGGATGTTGTTGAAGTCGGCGATTTCCGTCACGGTGCCGCCGGTATCGGTGTACACGAAGACCCATACCACGCCGACCCGATTCCCCATGCTGAGGGAGAGCGTGCGGGAATAGGATGCTTCACTGTTCAAGGAGGCGCTGCTCCCAGGGTAGCTGCCCAGAAGCTGATCGTCCCCGGAGAGGATGTTGTCGGTGGAGAGATAGACGTTGTCTATCCAGGAACCGCTGGCAGTGCCGAGTCCCGAATTGTTGACGGTCCACTCCAAGTCGATGATAGAGCCCGTGGTGGTGCTTGCCGGCAACAGCACCTCGCTCACCTGGAGATCCGGAAGTTCACGATCGGTGACTTGAAGCCCGACGCTGCCACTATTGAAACCGGTTGCGGCGGCCACCAGGGTGACGTTGTTGGTGCCGTCCTGAACCCCATCGCTCACGGCGTTAATGGCGAAGGTGGCGGAAGTGTGGCCAGCCAGGATAATAACACTCTCCTGCACCGTAGCCTCGGTGTTGTCGGTAGAACTCAGGTGAACGGTGAGGTCTTCCGTGGCGGGCGTATTGCGAGTCACGGTGCCGATGGCGGCGTTAGCCCCGGCCGCTTCGGCGATGACGTTTTTGTCCATGCTGAGGGTCAGGGTGGGACCATCGTCGTCCGTCACGAGCAGTGTCTTCTCAACCCGCGTGCCGGGCAGGGAGAGTAAAGAGAAGCTGTCGGCCACATCGGCATAAATCTTGACGGAGTGACCCCCGTCGGCCAAGTCGTTGTCCTGGATGGAGATGGAAAAATCCACCGAGGCCTCACCGGCGGCAATAACGACATAGTTGGGGCACCGCACACGCTCGATGTCGGCGAAAATGGCGATGTTGACCGCGCTGTCGGTGACGATGGAGCGGGTGATCGTGGCATGCGTTGCAGCCACTCCGGCTCCTTCGGAGATCACACTCGTGCCCAATTCCAAGTTCAGGCTCGGAACGTCGTTGTCCAATATCTGCAATTGAAGTCCGCCACTGATCATGCCGGCGGCCGTGGCGGTGAGATACACGCTGCGGTTGCCCTCGCTCACCGTGTCGTTGACCGGTGTCACCTGGAAAGTAGTGCTGGCTTCACCGGCCGCGAAGGTGATGGAAGTCGGCACCGTCAACTTATAAGGCCTGTCGTTGGCAAGGGAAACAGTCAGGGCCTCGGACGTATCGTTATTTCGGGTTATCGTGACCGTAAGCGGTCCAAATCCTTCGTCAATGCTGGTCTGAGGCGCGGTAAGGGTCAGGGTGGGGGTATCGTTGTCGAGGATGCGCAGGGAGGCCGTTCCGTCGGCAAAGCCGTCGGCGACGGCGCTGACCGTGCCGTTGCGGGTACCGTCGACCAGGGCGTTGTCGGTGACGCCGATGGTGAAACTGACGCTGGCTTGACCAGCCGGAATCTCCACCGAGGCCGGAAGCACGAGACCGGTCAGATCGCTGATCAGGGCGACGGTCAGGGCGTCGGCGGTGGAACCGCTGCGAACGATGGTGCCGGTAGCGCCGTTGGCGCCGGCCTGCTCCGCCACCTGGGTGGTGTTGAGCGTCAGCGACAGGGCCGACCCCGCATTCAGGGTCACGCCGTCGACGGCGACGTTATCCGTTTCGTTCAGCTCGAAAACGGCGTTGCCGACGTCCGCCCGGACGACCAGCCGGTAGGCGCCGCTGGCAAAAGTCGGTAGGGTGACGGACTCGGTGCGCACGACCGTGCCGTCAGCCGCCAGGTTATTGTTGGTGTACCAGAAAGTGCCCAGCAACTGGTCGTTGCCGGCTACATCGTCGGTGGACAGCCAGACCTGCTCGGACCAGCTGCCGGTGGCGGCCAGGTCGCCCAGGTTCGAGACGGTCCAGGAAATCTGGGCCGGCCGGCCGGCAAGGGCGGTTGCCGGGGCCTGGATATCGGTGACCGCGAGATTCGGATAGGGGGCCAGGGCCGAGGTGGCGGTGGTGCTGGCGCTGTTGTTGGTTTCAGCGGTTCCATCGGTGTTGTGTTCGAAGATCGCGGTGCCGATGTCGGCGGTGACCGTGATCAGCAGGTTACCGGCGCCGCGGGTGCCCTGCGGCAGGTTAAAGTTGAAGGAACGGGAAAGGAATGCCCCGCTGTCGACAGCCCCACCGGTATTCTGGTCGTAGTACACCCACGAGTTGACCAGGGTCTCGCCGGTATCCTGATTGACCACCATCACCCGATCGTGGAAGGAACCGGTGGTGGCGGCATTGCCGCTGTTGAAGGTCTCCCAGTTGAGGGTGACGCTGCCGCCCGAGGTAAAGTTTGCCGGGGTCAGGCTGAGGTTGCGGACCTGCAGGTCGGCATAGGCGCCGATGGTCGAGGTGACCGTGGTGGTGGCAGTATTGTTGTCTGCGGCGGTGCTGGCGGTGTTATACTCAAACACCTGATTATACCAGTCGGTACTGACTGTTACTTCCAGATGGCCGACGCCGCGGCTGCCATTGGGCAGGGTGAAACTTACCGAACGGGCCAGCGAGCCGTCTATGGCGATGGTGGCATCAGTGTGATGGGTGGCGGAATACAACCACTCGCCGGTGTCCGTGTTGCGGACGCGAACATAGTCATAGAACGGACTGCTGGTCGCACCGTTGCCCTGGTTGACGTCATTCCAGGCAATGGTCATGGTGTCGCCGGATTGCAGATCCGGGGTCACGGTCAATCCCTGCACCACCAAGTCGGGATAGGCAGCGAGGGTCGAGGTGGCGGTGGTGGTGGCGCTGTTGTTGCTCTCGCCGGTGCCGCCGGCGTTGTATTCGTACTGCGTGTTGTAGTACGCGTCGGCTGTGACCGTGATTTCCAGGTCGCCCACGCCGGCCTCGCCGTTAGCCAGGGTATAGTTGTACGAGCGGGCCAGGCTGGTGCCCGCCGCGATGCTGCCGCCGGTGGCCGCGTTGTGATGGACATAGGTGTCGAGCAAGGTCTGTTGCCTTGTGGTGTTGAAGACGACAATATGGTCATACCAGGAAGCGCCGGCGGTCAGATCGCCGGTGTTGGCATCCTCCCAGGCGATGGTCAGGACCTCGCCGGTCTGGAGCGTGTCGGGCGTAGCGGTCAGGTTCCGCACCTGGAGATCGGCATAGGCGGCGATGGTCGCGGTGGCGGTGGTGGTGGCGCTGTTGTTGTCCTCGCCGGTGCCGCCGGCGTTGTATTCGTACTGATGGGTGCCGTAGGTGTCGGCCGTGACCGTGATTGCCAAATCGCCCACTCCGGCGTCGCCATTGGCCAGGGTATAGTTGTACGAGCGGGCCAGGCTGGTGCCCGCTGCCACGCTGCCTTCGGTGCCGGCGTTATGATGCACAGCGGTGTTCAGCAGGGTTTGGCCGGTTCTGGTGTTCACCACCACAATCCGATCGTACCAGGAGCTTTCCGCCGCCAGATTGCCGATATTGGCATCCTCCCAGGCGATGGTCAGGACCTCGCCGGTCAGGAGCGTGCCGGGCGTAGCGGTCAGGTTCTGTACCCGAAGATCGGCATAGGCGGCGATGGTCGAGGTGGCCGTGGTGGTGGCGCTGTTGTTGTCCTCGCCGGTGCCGCCGGCGTTATACTCGTACTGATGGGTGCCGTAGGTGTCGGCCGTGACCGTGATTGCCAAATCGCCCACTCCGGCGTCGCCATTGGCCAGGGTATAGTTGTATGAGCGGGCCAGGCTGGTGCCCGCCGCCACGCTGCCTTCGGTGCCGGCGTTATGGTGAACGGTGGTGTTCAGCAGGGTTTGGCCGGTCCTGGTGTTCACCACCACGATCCGATCGTACCAGGAGCTTTCCGCCGTCAGATTGCCGGTATTGGCATCCTCCCAGGCGATGGTCAGGACCTCGCCGGTCAGGAGCGTGCCGGGCGTAGCGGTCAGGTTCTGCACCACCAGGTCCGGATAAAGAGAGATGGTCGAGGTAGCCGTGGTCGTACCGCTGTTGTTGCTCTCGCCGGTGCCGCCGGCGTTATACTCGAAGACCTGGCTGTGATAATCGTTGCTGATGGTGATGGTCAGGTTGCCCACCCCGGCGTCACCGTCGGGCAGGTTGAAGCTGTAGCTGCGGGCGGCGCTTCCCCCGGCCTCGACTCCGCCGACGGCAACGGCGGTATAGACATGATTGGCGCCGGTGTTGTTGTTGTGCACCTGGATCAGATTGGAGTAACCGCTGCTGGCCAGGTTGCCGGTGTTGATGTCGGTCCAGTTCAGGGTCACCTGATGTCCGGATTCCGGACTGGTTGGGGTCACGGTCAGATCCCGCACCTGCAGGTCGGGATACATGGCAAGCGTCGAGGTCACCGAGACCGGGGCGCTGACGTTGTTGGCCTCGGCAGCCGGGCTCTGGCCGGCCACGTATTCGTAGACATTGTTGTTGATATCGGTGGTGATGATCACCTGGATATTGCCTACCCCGCTGGGGCCGTCGGGCAGGCGGTACTCGTAGGAGCGGGCGGCCGATTCGCCGATGCCGATGGCGGCACCGGTGTAATGGACCCAGTCACCAGACAAGGTCGCACCGGTGGAGGTGTTGACCACCTGCACCCGATCGTAGAAATGGGACTCGGTGGCGTTGGTGCCGTGGTTGACGTCGTTCCAACTGATGGTGATGACATGGCCGGATTCGGGATTGCTTGGGGTGATCGCCAGGTTCTCCACCCGCAGGTCGGCATAGGCGGCCAGGGTAGAGGCCAGGGTCAGGCTGGCGCTGTTGTTGTTCTCCCCGGAAACGCCTGCCGTGGTTCGTTCGAAAAGCTCGTTGTAAATATCCGTGGTGACGGTGAAACGGAGATTGCCCACCGCACTGGTGCCATCCGGCAGGTTGATGGTGGCGCTGCGGGCAATGGAGGCACCAACGGCGATATTGTTGGTCGTGGCCCGGCCATCGTATGCGTAGTCCCAATCGCCTAGATTTTGACCGGTAGTGACATTGTAGACGTTGACACGGTCACGGATATACCCGTTCATCACCCCGTTGCCGGCGTTGGTGGTATTCCAGTTCAGGGTGACGCTGGCGCCGGATTCCATCTGCGGCGTCGCCGTCACGGCCAGGTTTTCCACCACCAGGTCGGGACGCACGCCGAAGCTCAGGTTGATGGCTTTGCTGAGGACGTTGTTATTGTCGTTGGATTCGGGCTCCTGACCGTAATGGTCGGTCTTGACCAGCAGGTAGTAGGTGCCTTCGGTCAAGGTCTGCGCCAGGGGCAGGGTGACGCTTGCCGAGCGTGTATACTCGCCACCCGCGGCCAATTGGCCCAAACCGGTTATCTGCTGTTCCGTCAGGTAGGTATCATCCCCATCTCCCCATGTCGCATTCGTGGAGAGCACGACCCGGTCATACCAGGTGTTGACCGTCGATCCCGTGCCGATATTGCGCACGAGCCAGTCGACACTGATGGTCTCGCCGAACGTGGCTGCATCCGGTGCGGTGATCGTCACCGGAGCCAGGTCCTGGGTGGGCACGATCACGGTCATCTGAGAGCTGCTGGCCAGGACGTTGTTGTTCTCATTGGCGCCCCGTTCGTAGATATTTGTATAGCCATCGACATAGAGCTTGACATACCAGGTGCCGACTCTGTTTGTGGGAACGGTAACTTGGGCGGTTCGCTCCACCGATGTTCCGGCCGCGGGACCTGAACTCTGGGTGACATAGGTCAGTTGATAATCGCCGGAAGTGATGGTGCTGTTCTGGTCCGCCGAAAGGTAGATGCGCGTATAGTAGCTTGCGTTGACATCGGCGCCTCCCGCATTGGTTTCCGTCCAGGAAATCGTGATCGGCTTGCCCGCTTCCCGGATTTCGACGGGGATGGTTATCTGGCCGACCTGCAGGTCGGGAAGCGCCGGAACGGCCAGGCTGAACGAGGAGGAGGCCAGGGAGTTGTTGTTTTCATTGTGCTCCCCTTGGTAGTTGCCAGAATTATCTGTCAGGACGATTATGTAATAGTTGCCGGCCAACCAACTGTCGTTCAAAGGCGGAGTGAAGCTGGCGGTTGCGGTGTATTCGGCACCGACAGCAAGGCCGGCGTTGGAATGCCACAACCCGCCGAGGTTATAGCTCAAGGTTGTGCCATCGGTGGAGAGATAAACCCGGTCGTACCACGATGATGCGGTCGCGGTCGTCGCCCCGCTATTGCGTACTGTCCAGGAGACATTAATGGGGCTGCCAAGGAGACCGGCTCCCGGATCGACCGTTACCGATTGCACGGTCAAATCGGGCGAGATCACCTCTGCGGTCGCGGTATAGCGGTCCGACGTCTCTCCCGGCGTGCCGTTGCCGTCCTGGTCCATCTGGTTTCCGGCGATATCGCGGATGTCGGGACCAAGCACCAGGGTGTAAGTGCCCGTAATCCATCTATCGGAAAATGTGACCGTGACCGTATTGCCCGAGGCCGAAATAGTGCTGACCCCGATGGTATTGCCATTGGGATCAATGAAACTGGAGACATCGGCGCTGCTGACCGTGACAGGATTGAGCGGCTCGCTGAAGGTGAATGTCAACGTATTGAGAGGGGCTACATTCTGCTGCCCGGTTGCCGGGGCCTGGGAGACGACCTGCGGACCGGTGTGGTCGACAATGAAGCTCCCCTGGTACTCCTGATTTCCCACCCCTTGCAGATCCTGCACCGCGCCTGCGGCCAGGGTGTAATGGAAGGTCGTCTCGGTGTTGGGGGCATTGAGGGTGAAACGCACGGTACGGCCGTCGATGAACTCCACCCCGGTGGCACTGGCGCCGTTGTCCAGCACCAGGTCGGAGGCCTGCACCGAGCCGACGGCGATGGCCTCGGAGAAGGTTAGGTTGAGCTGGGTGGGCGGGGTGGTGAAATTGGTCCCCTCGGCCGGGGTAGAGGCCACCACCTGCGGTGCCCGGTTGGCGCTGCTGTCGAGGTTGGCGCCGCTGATCTGGAGTATATAGTCGCCTCGGGCAGCAGTGGCGACATTGCCGGAGGTAATGACCCGGACCTCGAAGGCGCCGGAACTGGCCGGAAGATAGGTGAGGTGGGCGTTGCGGCCATCGGCTGCGCTGTTGTTGTCGCTGGCCACCAGGCTGCCGTTTGGATCGTAGAGTTCAAGGCGCACGTCAAGCGTGTTGCCCGGTTCACCGCCGCTATCGCCGGGGGTGAGGGTGCGGATATCCAGTTCCTGTCCCGCTGTGGCCTGGACGGTGTAGCTGTCGCTGCGGTCACCTGCTGCCCAAGCGACGGCCTGTTCGAGCAGGCGGTCGGCGTTGCCAGAGTTTTGGCCGCTGAGTGCGCTAACCATATAGTTCGGGCCAAGATAGACGCCGCGGCCAGCGCCAGAAGAGCCCACTACCACCGCAGGACGACTGCCGGCAGAGGCCAGGACAATGGCTCCGGCATCCACTCCGGTCGAATACTCTACGTAGGAGCCCGGATAGAAATCAGCAACACCCATGGTCACCGCATGATCGGTGACCGTGACATCGATCAAAGTGTTGCCTTGGTAGAGGTGGGAAACAGTGGTATCCACCGGTAAAATGGCGTTAATGTCGGCGATCGGGGTGCCGTTATACGACCCGGCGGTATAGATCACCCAACCGGTGCCGACCACACCGCCGCCGCCCTCCACCCATTGGCGCAGGGCCGGGGCAATGGCCTCGATCTGGCTATGAGGGGTGGAGGAATCTCCCAGCATCACCACGTCGAAGTTGGCCAGTTCCGCTGTGGTATCGATCTGCGTATAACTCACCGAGGTGGCGGTAAAGTTAAAATAAGTATCGTCGTTCAGTTGGCTGACCACGGTTCCGGCATTGCCGCTGTTCAGCACCGCCACCCGGATGACGTCGGTGCCGCTGCCCTGGTTGCCCAGGGCGCCCAGCACTTGACCGGTGGTGGAGATGTCCTGAACCTGGCCGTTGGTCTCCAGGCCGAAATCAGCGGAACGGGTCACCACCAAACTGTACGGCATCGCCGACGCGGCCGATACCCGGATATAGTAGGTGCCGGCGCTCGGGGCGACAAAGGCGCTGATCGACTGATCGACATTACCGGCATCGGCAATGCCATGGGCCAGGACTGTGCCGTCGGCGGCGCAGAGCTGGAGGGTCAGACCGCTGCCCGAGGGCAGATCGGTGCGGGTCGCGGCGATGCTGGCCGATTGACCGGCGGCCAGATCAACACTGAACCAGTCGCCATCGGTGGCGGTCGTGCCCAGTGCGGCCAGACGATCGGCCGAATCGACCAGGGCCACGGCGGAACCATTCAGGTCCTCAGCGCTTGCAAGGGCGTCGTTACTGGCACCGCCCCAGGCCTCGGTTTCCAGTTGGGCGTTCAGGACCAACTGGGTATCGTAGGCGCCGATACCGTCCAGGCTGGTGATCCGTACCGTGTAGGTGCCGCTCGCGGCAACCGGCACGTTTTGCAGGAGCACGGTCTCACCGGCGGCTTGGGCCTGGGCAGTGCCCAGGATGGTGGTGCCGTCCGGCCCGATCAGCTCAACTCGGGCTTGCAGGCCGGAGCCGTGGGGGGTGACCCGTACCGTGGCCTTCTGGCCGGCGGCCAGCGCAACGGTGAAGTCGTCGGTATCGCCGACGCCGAACAGGCTGCCGCTGGCGGGCGGATCATAGACCAGGGAACCGGCGGGAGCGATGCCTTGCAGGGCCGCCATGGGGGTAGCCGTAGTCGCATCGACCCGGAAATTAACGACATAGTTGTCCCCGCCGTAGCCATTGCCATTGCCGTCCAGGAGGTTGCCTTGGACATCGCGGAACCCGGTAGCACTGGCCGCCAGGCTCAGGCTGTAGTTGCCCTCGCCCAATCCGGTAAAGTGCGCGGTGAGGAAGTTGTTGGCCGCGTCGTAGGTTAACTGGCTGCCCGCGATCACGGCCCCGGTGTCGGTATTGGTCAGCACGGCATCGGCGATATCGAGATCGACGGAGGTCAGCTCTTCGCTGAAACTCGCGGTATAGGTGAGATCGCCGGGCACAACGGTGGCATTGTTGGCGATGCTGCTGCTGGTCACCGTGGGTGATGTGTGGTCGATGACCGCGGTGCTGCCGGTGACGGCGAGCAGATAGGCGCCGGAGCTACCGTTCTCGGCACGGACTTCGACGCTGTAGATACCGTTTTGGGTGGCCGTGTATTCGATGCGGATATTGCGGCCGTCGAGCGAGGTCTCGGTATAGTTACCGGCCGGGATCACGTTGCCGTCAGGGGTGTACAACACCAGACTGACATCCAGGGTGTTCTCGGGTTGGCCCGTGCCATCGCCGGGGGTGGTGGTCTCGATCACCAGGGGATCGCCCGAATTGGCGACAAAGGTGTAAAGGTCCGTATCACCCACGGCGAAATTGACCATCTGCGTCCGTTCCTGCGCGCTCATGCCGTTCAGGGCATTAAGCTCCAGGTTGGCAAGCTGGGGGGCCTTGGCCAGGGCAGTGGCTCGATTGGTGTTCTGAGCGGCGAAGTGCATGACGATCTTCGTCTCGCCCGGCGCCAGGGTCAGGTTGTAGTTGTAGTACAGATTATCTCCGCTTCGAGACGCCGATGAAGGAGCGACCCCGCCCTCTCCAGCGAGGACGTGCAGCATGGAGGGATCACCTCCTCCGTTTGAGGAATCGTCTGTAACGATCCACTGGTCCGAAGCATTAAAAGTCAGGTCGCCGCTGGAAGTATTAATAATAGAAGTGCCACTGTCCGAGCCGAGATTAGTGTAGATGGGTACCGTATAGCTGACAGTGCTGCTTCCCGGATTGTGGATAATCTCCAGGAATCGAACGTAGCCTTGATCAGAAGGCACGTAAATTTTGCGACTGACCTGTACTCCGCCAAGAGTCGCGGGGCCGACAACGATCTCGCGACCATTCTCCTCGGTAACCGCGGATGAAAAACTAGGAAAACTGGAGTGGTACAAGCCGCCGTCATAGGCGTCACTGGTGCCGTTGTTGATGTCGCCATCGGACCGAATATCCCAAAGATACCCGGTGCCGTCGGTGAGATTAACCCCAAGGGAGACAGTTCCACTCGTTCCGGTCCCATAACCACCACTGCCATAGCCTCCGGCCAAAGAGCCAAGCACTGTGTTCGTCAGGGAGATATCCTGCGCGACTACATCCTGGCCGCTTTTCTCCAGATTGAAGGCGGCGTTGCGGGTGATGACCAGATCATAATTGCCGGCCGAGGCGCCGGAGACCCGGGCGTAATAGGTCCCGGTTGCTGTCGGGACAAAATCGGCGATATAGCTGTTGACGTTCTGGGCATCGTCCATGCCCGTGGTCACCAGCGTGCCATCGGCGTCAAACAGATCGATATGGAGGTCCGGGGCCTGCAGCAGTGCGTCATGGGCCAGGGCCAGGGTGGCGGCTTCCCCCTGGTTCAGGGTGAACGAATACCAGTCCTGATCAGCCGGAACGGTGTTCAAGGCTGCGCTCACATCCAGGGCGCCATAGTTATCGCTATAATACCCCGGCTCACTGCTCGGATAGCCGAACTCCAAGGCGTCGGCATAGCCGAGGAAAAGCCGAGTGGCTCCGGTCGGGGCGTGAAAATTCTGTAAAACACCCCCTGAAGTCCGCCCGTCACCGATAAAAAAGGTCTGACCGATCTCCGGGGAAAGGTCGGTGAAGTCGGTTCCCATGCCACCGTCGCCGTTGGTGAAATCCAAACGATTCGGAACTGTGCCTGAAGGAGCATCATCACCGAGGAATACGCCTATCAGGAACATGGTGGCGCCGGGGTAATAGCCTATTCCCGGGTAGGTGTCGTAATCAGGGAAATGAAGATCACCATGACCATAGATGATTCCGGAAATCCCGCTGTAAGAGAGGATGTCGGTCGTGCCGCTGGCGAAGGCACCGCCGTCGGGACCATTCTCGTTCACCTGGCCAGTCACCGAGGGAAAGGTAAAGACCTGGTCGTCTGCAGCGGTGAAATTGATGACCGGCGGCAATTGGCCGTCAAAGGCGCTGGCGCTTCCGGCCGCGAAAATATTGGACTGTCCGCCCACCGAAAGCGTTGTGGTCGAAGGGCTCAGGGTCCCGCGGATTGCGCCGCGGCTGACGTCATTGCCGAGGTCGATGAAACTGGCGTCGATATCCTCGGCCAAGTTGAGGGCATCGTTGCCCGCAAATGGGTTGACCTCAAAGGCGGTATTGAGGAGGATCTGTACCTGGTAGGAACCGCTTCCCGCCTGGCTGAAAGCCTCAATCCGGTAGGTCCCCGCTGTTGCCGCCGGCAGGGTCTGAAGCAGTGCGCTCAGTCCGGCGCCAGTAGCCGTGGCGCTGCCGAGGGAGTTCCCATTTGGGTCAAAAATCTCCATCCGCCCCTGGAAACCGGAAGTGATCGGGTTGAGCCGCACGGTTACGGTCTGGCCGGCATCCAGCTCGATGGTGTAGGCATCGCTGTCGCCGTCGCCATGGAAATAGCCGCTGGTCGTCTGATTAAAGATCAAGCTTCCGTCCGGAAGGTTCGAGGCCAATGGTGTAGGCAAGGCGCTGTCGCCTTTGTCGATGTAGAAGGTGAGGACGTAATTACCCCCGGCCCCTCCATCATTATCGCCGTCCAGCAGGTTGCCCAGCGGGTCGCGGAAACCGTCGGCAGCACTGCGCAGGGTCAGGGCGTACTCACCCTCGGTCAACCCGACAAAGGAAAGGCTGAGTGAGTATGAGCCGGCGTCATAGGCAAAGGCCGTGGGGCTGAAGGTCGCACTGGTGGTGACATTGACCAGGGAGACATCCTCAGCATCGAGACCGGTGGTATTCAGGTCTCGGCTGAAGGTCAGGACGATATCGCTGAGGTCGCCGGTCGGAACCACCTCTCCGGGATTAAGACTGGTGGCAACCACTTGCGGCGGCACGGTGTCGAGCACATAGGACAGGCCCCAGCCGGCGATTCCGTTTCCGGATAGATCCCGCAGGGAGTCCGGGGCGAATTCCAGACGGTAGGTGCCGTCGCCGTTGGCCGGCCCGTCGATATTGAATTGGATGGTTGAGCCGTTGATGACGGTGAAACCCCAGGCTGTGCCGATGGAGTAGGTTTCCGAGCTGTCCGGAGAAGTCCAGACGATAGCCAGATCGTCGGAGGAAAGGGTGGTCAGGTCCACCTGGGATGAAAACTGGAGGGTGATGCTTGTCGGCAGGGTGTTGAAGAAGTTGCCATCGTTGAAAGAGCTGCCGGTCACTGAGAACTCGGAGGCTGCCGAGGCGGAAGAACCGGAAACGGTCAGCAGGTAGTCCCCGATTACCCCGTTACCGGTTGAAATCTGGAAAACATAGCTGCCGGCTTCGGGCGCCGTGTACGAGAAAGCAACGTCCTCGCCGGCATAATAATCGGTTGAGGACAGGGTGTAACCATTGGCCGGGTCGTAATACTCCACCACTCGCCTATCATTGGTCCCATCGTAATGGTCACGGATGACCGGCCTGCCATAGGTATCGTAGACATCCACATGGGTGATCAGATAATTGTCCGGCTCGCCACCGCCGTTGCCGGGGATGGTGGTCGAATAGTTAAGCGTATCGCCGGCATTGGCCCGAACAAGATAGCTGTCGAAACTCGCCGCGGTCTGCAACCCGCTCAGCACCTGGCCGGTGCGGGTAATATCCTGGGCCTCAGCCAGCCCTTTGAGGCCTAAATCGAGGTTGCGGGTGTAGGCCAGGCTGTAGCTGCCCGGGGCAGCGCCAAAAACCTTGGCATAGTAGGTGCCGCCAGTGGTCGGCACAAAACTGGCGATCATCTGGTCGACATCGCTGCCGCCCGGTACGCCGGACGCAATTCGATTGCCGGAACCATCGTACAGTTCGAGGCGGATGTTACCGCGCTGATTCACGTCGTCATGGCGCAGGGCCAGGGTGGTGGCTTCGTTGGCTTCCAGGTTGAAGCTGTACCAGTCCACTTGCGGGGACGACTCCTGATAAGTGATGGACAGGTTGTCCCACTGCCGCTGCCCCCCCTCATCCACGCCGCTGTACTGCTGGAATTTGATTCTGAAATCAGCGCCGAGTTGGAAGGATTGATCATCGTAGGTGTCGCGAATATTCTGGGCGACAGCGGCAAGATCGATGGATTGGCTTGTCCAAATAGGTGCACCGCTGGTCTGCGCATTATAGATCGGATACCAGGTATCGCCGTCGACACTGACTGAAACACCGTCGGCAGGGTACTGCCCCGTGAATAGGCCATCGAACCAATGGGAATTCGCGTTCCCCAGCAACTCATCGAAGTTCAGAATAGGGTTGTTCTGCCCGGAGAGGTCAACCGTCCAGATTGCCTCGCTTAACGAATCCGCATCGCCGTAGCTCTCCATCACCAGCGTTAACAACGAGCCATCGACATTGAGGAGAGAGTTGCCGTTTGTCCGGTGATACTCCCACCCGGAAGCAGGCCAACCGTTATCGAAATTTTCGCTGGCAACGGTAACGGTGTTGAAGACAAGCGAAAGGGCTCCTCGCACCGCACCGCGCAGGGCGCCGTTGCCCAGATCAATCAGGCTGTCGTCGAGATTCTGAGCGGTTCCCTGGTTATCGTTGGTCCCCCAGCCCACATCCTCTTCCTCGCCGGCGGTATTCAACATGATGCTGAGCCGGAATCGGCCGGATGTCGAGTCATCCGGACCGTTGGAAACCTCGATTCTATAGGTGCCGGCGTCGGCGATCTGGATGTTGTTGAGGCCGACGAACTGCCCGGCCTCGGACGCGCTCGCCTCGGCGATCCAGCCGTTCGGACCGAAAAGGGCGACATTCGCCCAGAGACCGTCATAGGCATCGACCCCGAGGGTGAGCCGCTGGTTGCCGTCCAACTGGATCTCGTAACTGTCGACATCCCAGTTCACCCGGCCGTCATAATACTCGTAGATGGTGCCGGTGACGCTGGCCTCATTGGAATTGTAGATCAGTGAACCGACCGGCGCCTGGGCGTCCAATGGGGTCGGGTAGGCGATGGTGTCGCTGTCGACGTAGAAATCGACGGAGAAATCAGTGCCGCCATTCAGCGGGTTGCCGGCAAGATCCTGAAAGCGGTTATTGGCCAGGGCAAGACGGTAATGGCCGTCAACCAACTCCGGATAAGTCAGTTCAAGAACGAACGCATGGTCGGCATCGGCCGCCGAGTCGAAATAATAATTGAAGAATTCAGGGATGACGATTTGCTGCGATATTGTTTCGACCAATGCCAGGTCGGCCCCGGTCAGGTCGTCCAGCCGCATAGCCTCGCTGAAATAGGCGGTGAGATACAAATCGCCGGGTCCCAGCCGTTCTTCCTCGCCCACCGTGGTCGAGAGCACTGCCGGAGGGGTGGTGTCGAGCGTATAACTGAGGCTGTAGAATGCGTTGCCAGTTCCTTGCAGGTTGTTTATCGCTCCGTCGGCGAGGGTGATGATGTACTGCCCGTCGCCTTGGTTTTGGCCGGAGAGATCGACGCTGATCGTCCGGGCATCGACCACCGTCAAGCCGGTGGCGAACATGTCGGCCGTGCTGCCGTCGGCGCCGGTCCAGGCAACCGCAAAATCATTCGCGGAGAGGGTGGCAAGATTGATCGCGGCGGAAAAGGTCAGGGTCAGACTGTCCGGGTAACCGGCAGCACTGTTGATGATGACGCCATCGGCGATGGAACTGGCTTCCACGGCCAGGGACGAGGTCGAGGCCCCGGTCGCGCCCTGGACGCTCAGGGTGTAATCGCCTGAAGTGCCGGTAACGGCGGTGACGACGACCCGGTAGGCGCCGGTCTGATCGGCTGTATGGTAGATCAGCGCGTTGCGGCCGTCCCCGGCCTCGTCGTCGCTGCTGGCTACGAGCGTGCCGTCCGGAGCCCAGAGTTCAAGGATCGGATCGAGGTTGAGGCTGGAGTTCACTTCGTTGTTGGGCTGGTCCGCACCGTCGCCGGGGGTGGTCGTGGTGATGGTCAAGGTGTCGCCCGCCTCGACCTGGATCAGGTATTGGTCGGCCCGGTCACTGGAACCGGCTGCCCATTCCACTGCCTGTTCGAGCATGCGGTCGGCATCGCCGGTGCGCATGGGGGTAGTGGTGCCCCAAGGTTGGGCATAGGCCGTCCCAAGGTATACCGATCGTCCCAAACCGACTGTCATGGCTGCCGCCACCTGGGCAGAATCCACCGTCGCCAGCAGGGTTGCGCCGCTATCCACCTGCGGAGAGCCGGCGGGGTATTCCGAATAATTTCCAGATCCCAGGTAGAATCCGCTCAAACCGGTCACAATGGGGTGAGTTCCGGTTGGTGTAATGGTGGGAGAGTAAAGATAGCCTTCACCATTGTTGGTATTGACCGGCACGATGGCGTCAAAGTCGCTCCGCACCTGGCCTGAGAGTCCTCCCGCGCCATAGATGCCGAAACCGGTGGTAATCAGGCCGCCGCCCTGCTCCACATAAGAGCGCAGGGCTCCGGCGAAAGAACTGAACTGATTCCAGTCGTAGTCCGTTCCGCCGATGACCACCACATCGTACTGCTGGAGTTCAGCCAAGGTGTCGGCCTGATCGGTGTCGATCAGGGACGCGGTGAAATTAAACCAGGTATCGTCATTGAGCTGATCGACCGTCGCCACCAGGCCGGCATTGCCGTTTCCCTCGACCGAGTTGACGACTCCTACCGTTATCGTACCGCCCCCCCCCAGGCTCCCCAGCACACTGCCGGTGGCCAGAGTCTGCGCCTCTGCCGGTTGATCGTTCGGTTCCAGGTTGAAGTCCGCGCCACGGGTGACCAGCAGGGTGTATTCCGTTCCGGCCGTACCGGAGACTCTGACGACATAGGTCCCCATGTCAGGCGGGATAAACTCTGTCACGGCCGTTCCGGTGTTGTTCCAATCGTTCTGGCCGATAGAGAACCGATCTCCCTGCGCATTGAACAATTCTATTGTTAGCGATCCTTGGGAAGTGTCCGGATTGGTGGGAGTCAGGGCAATCGTTGTGGTCTGCCCCTGCCAAAGAAAGAAAGAATAGCAATCAGGCGTTCCTTCATCGACCTGTCCGACCACGGCCAGGCGATTGGTGTCAACACTGCCGTCTGGAAGATCTACGGAAGAAGCTTCTATGTCGGTCGCCGAGTTGAGATCGTTATTGGTGGTGGTTGCTCCAGAATAATTCTCGGTCTCCACCTGGGCATTGAGCCAGTAGGTGGCGGTGTAGGCCCCGGTTTCGTCGAGGTTGGTGGCCGTGATCGTGAATTGGCCGCCATCGCCGGATTGCAGATTCTGGATAAAGACCGATTCACCGGTAGTGGCTGCATCGACGGTGGTGGTGTTGCCTGATGGATCGGTAACCGTCAGGCTAGCCAGGATGGAACTGTCCTGAGGCAGGATGCCCAGCGTCAGGGTCTGGCCGCGGTCGACACTGACCATGTAGCTGTCGGTTTCGTTGGCGGTACTGAAATCGGCCGAGATCGGCGCGGTGTGAATGAGTGAGCCGACCGGGGGCAGGGCCGGGTCGGCCAGGGCCATGTCGACCACCGGCGAGGAGCTGGCTTCAAGGAGTTGGCAGATGCTTTGATCCGCCTGGGTCTGTGGCAGGGCGTTGGCCGGGTCCAGGGGGTTGGGGACCGGATTGAGATCGGCGGAAAGGAGGATGCGCGGTTCGACCGCTTCAAACAACAGCTTGCGGCGCGGTAAATGGAGACAGGAGGGACGACAACCGGCTGGCGAGGTGTCGGCGGGAGCACAACAGGCTAGGGTTCGGGAAAGGTTCTTTTTGGATATCTTCCTGAATAACCGTTTCATATGCATCCTCCATAGGCTTGTTCCATGCGACACGGCGCATGTGGCAACGTATTTGTCGTCCCGGCGAGACCCTCTATTCGTTCAAACGGGCAGTAAGGCAAAGGCCATGGTGCATGACCTCATAACACGCCAAAAAGTTGCGGCCGTGGGGGCCGCAACTTTTTGGCGTTGCATGAGAGGATGTTGTCCCTGAACAGGGGGGTGGCGATGGCTCAAATCGGCCCCCTGAAATGGTCACAGCGGGCACGCGACGGAACGTTCCGAGATGCCGGGATGATGGTGCTCTCGTTTTTTCCGTCGGTCCCGCTGATTGTTATTCTTGTTTTCCGGATCACGGCCTGGCAGCAACACCGGCCCGACCGGCCCGCAACTCCGATTCCCTTACCGGCTTGCACGACGGCTCCATGCCATCAGGCCGGCCAGACCGCTGGCGAACAGCAGCATGGTGGAGGGTTCGGGGACGGGGGTGGTGTGGGATATGGTGACGGTGGCGTCACGCGTTTCGCATGGGAGATCAATGCCAGATGCATCCGATCCTACGTAAACGTTGCTTAATGAGAGATACGTGGAAACCAGGCTTGTAGGGAGGACATGAAAGTTGATTGTCGCTAGATGATGAATGCCAGAGGTGAGAACAGATTCAATATCCAAAGGAATAAGAAGAAACGTAATTGGGGGCTCATTTGGACCGGGATCAGTCGCAGTGCCGGACCATCCCAGGGGTATGCCCGGAACTGAATTTAGATCGTCACGAAAATAGGTGAGAATTGAATCGTCATAATCTACATCAAAATTAGCGCTTTCTAGTGTTTCCTCTGAACTTAAACTTATCCAAATATCTACACTGATGTCGGTTCCCGGTTGCCCGGTAGCGTCCGAAAGGGATAAGAGATAGGCGGAAGCCGTACCGCTCCCACCAAGGCAGGTCGTCAGGATTACCAGCAGTAGAAAGATTCGACGGAAGTTGTTCACGACATCCTCTCCTTGTTCAGGTTTAAACACCACGTCAGCCACCCTTGCAGATACGCGGAAGCCTAGGTGCGATTGGGTTCCACTGATAGAGTGATAAAGCAAATTACGTGCCAATTTTTTGGGCCAGGATTACGGGACGGGGTGCTGAAAAATATTGTAAAAAAACAATTTGTTAACGAAAATGCCTGCCAGTGAAAGGCGTTGAAATGGTCTGGTTGGGCCGACATGGGGCGGAATAACCATGTCCGGTATTCCGGAAATTCGGATTATCTCTTTTGGTGGCCGCAGGCAGGAAAAAAGCATGCAGGAACTTTTGGCAGGAGGAACGATTGCGGGTGTCGTGGTTTCGAGCAAAGGGAGAAATCTCGCCTTCCTGAAAACCGGGAATTCTCGCTACCGCTCGAAATGACAGTCTAAATTAGACTCAGCCTTATGAAATGGGCGCGGGACGCACAGTGTGTTTTGTAATTCCGCGAAAGGCTCGGATGCAAAGAAGTCGGAGAAAAAAAAACGGTTGGGTGGCACGACCTTCCCCAGCCAATGAGGAATACTTGGTCGATCAACGTGCCGATATGCCGACAAAAAAATAATTCCTGGTTTTTTCCGCATAGTTGGAATTAACCCTTGCTGCTGATCGCTTCATATATTCATGGTTCTCGTGGAGCAAACGACGATTTTTTTATGGAATCGACAGGAGAAATGTTGCGTTTGAGATCTCTCCGTTCGAGATGACAGCCGTCGGCAAGGTCGGGGAAGAGCCAGAGATCTATGCCCGCACCGACCTCGCCATGTCGGTCATCTCGACTGTCAGGGAGAGATCTCGTTCCAGGAGTCGACTTCCGCAGCATGATCAACAATGCCGATTGCTTAAAAGCGTGAGACCGGCTGAAGATCAGTGGTAATCAGATTTTCATGGAAACGGTTTCGAGCAGCAACTCGTTTCCGTCCGGACCAGGAAGCCGGTGTTGACCGGCGCTGTGCAAGCCGGAAAACACGCTCCCTCCCGCTTCCTGGCCTCCTGGCAAGGTCAGTAGGCACCGGCAAAGAGATAACCGGTTCCGCGGACGGTCTTGATCATCCGGGCGAGGTCGGGGTAGGGGGCCAGTTTGGCACGGATACGGGCGATGTACATGTCGATGGAACGGTCGTAGCCGTTGTACTCGATACCGAAGACCGCCTTGTAGAGATGGTCGCGGTCCAGGGTGGTGCAGGCGTGGTGGGCGAGGTGGCAGAGGAGGTCGAACTCCCGCGAGGTGAAGGGGATTTCCTCGCCCCGATAGGAGGCCCGCCGCAGCCCGCCGTTGATTTCCAGCCCGTCGAACAGGAGGGCGGTCGGGGCGGCCCGCCGGCCATTGCGGCGAAGCAGGGCGCGGATGCGGGCCAGCATCAGCAGATGATGCATGGGCCTGACCAGGAGGTCGTCGATGCCCTGTTCGTAGAGCAAGACCTGGAGCATCTCATCGACGCCGTCGATCAGCAGCATGAGCAGACCGGTGTAGACCGTGCGGATGCGCGGATAGGCCGAGATCTCCTCCAGGGAAAACCCTCCGGAATCGATGATCAGCAGGTCGGTGTCGGTGGTGGTGTACGCCGGGAGCGCCTCCCTGCTTTTTTTCAGCAGGCGGACGGCAAACGCCTCCCGGACCAGGGCGTCGACCAGAGGCCTGGCCCCCGGTTCATTGTCGGTGAGGAAGGAGATGGACCGGCAGGCATCCTGGCCGGGTTGCTTGGCTGACATGGCTGTGCTATTGGCGGACGCTTCGGCCGCGTTGAAAAATGAGGCGCTCTAGTGGGTCAGGCGAAGTCTTCGCCTGGGGCGGCTGGGCAACGGTTTGCTCTTGGGCCGGGCCTCTTTCTTTCTTATCGGTCGGTTGGCGGTGATTGCCTGTTAAGAATGCCTCAAGTTTTTGCAAAGTTGGGTAAAGCCGGAAACGGCGAGACCGGGGCAAGAGTCGTCGGTGTTGCGATCACGGCCTCGGTCAGGAGGAGGTGTTGTAGCTTTCGAAGAAACTGGTCAAATAGTCACCTTGCGAGTTCAGGCTGCTGACAAGCGTTTCCATGGCGGCATACTGGGCCTCCAGGGTTTCCTGTCGTTTTTCGAGCCGGGTTTCCATGGCGGCGATTTTATCGTCCAGGTCGGAGATCTGTTTGTTGATCGTCGTTTTTTTGGTCACGAGAAATCCTGTGGTGGAGTTGAGTTGTTCGGTGAGATAATCGTCCAGACGGTTCATGAGCCCCTCACTGTCGTCATCTCCCAACAGATACCCATTGATGCTTTCCGCATCGCTGGCATAGGCCTCGCTGAAGGTGTCGGTGTCAAAGGTCAACTCGCCGGTTTCCCAGTCCGACGAGATTCCCAGGTTGGCCATGCTGCTGCCGGTCAGATAGTTGCGCAGGCTGCGCTGCACCGATTTCATGGAGTTGGCCAATGTGGGATCGGATTCGTAAATGGTGTCGATGTAGGTGTTGATGGCGTTATAGGCTTCGACCATTTCCTGGAGCTGGTCGGCAATGACGGTTTCGGCATCGGATTCGATGGCCACGGTGCTGGTCGTGCCTTCGTTTGCCGCCAGCAGGGTTATGGTGGTGCCTTTAATGGCAGTGGTCACCGTGTTGCTCGAACTGTAATAGTCGATGCCATCCACCACCAGGTGGGCCTTGGCGCCCGCGACCGTGTGGCCGTTGGTCGTGGTGTCCATTTCGATGGAACCGGTGCCGACGATATCGATCTCGTCGCCGGCGGTGTCGGCGGTCAGCTTCAGGCGGTAGCCGCTTTCGGTGCCGTCGTCGATGATCGAGGCGGTCATGCCGTAGTCGCCGTCATTGACCAGATCGACCAATTCAGCCAGAGTGACGCTGTCGTACGCCAGGGTTTCCTCGCCGATCTGCAGCGAGCCGGAAAGACTGGTGGTGTCCGTGTCGGCGATGCCGTTGTCGCTGACGTCTTTCTGCTGTTGCGCCAGGCTGACGATTTCTAACGAATAGGAACCGGTATCGACCAGACTGGTGGTGCTGAGGGTAAAATAGTCGGAACCGGTATTGCGCACCTCGAAGGCATTGAGATCGCTGGTATCGTTCAACCCGGTCACCGAGGCGTAAAAACTGTCGAGCAGGCTGTTGAACTCGGTGTAGGTGTCCAGCTTGGTTTCCAGATACTCCTGCTTGTCCTCCATGGTGGTGATGGGGGCCTTTTCCACCTCCATGATGGCTTCGATGATCGAGGCCGAGTCGATTCCACTGGCCAAGCCTGTAAATGTGACCGACATACTCTGTACCTCCTGGCGATGTATTCCGTGTTCCGGACCATGGGGAGATGGTCTTCCTATCCGGATTATCGTTGATGCCGAGGAGAATTTTTACGGAGATACGGTCAGGTGAGTTGCAGTTGCGTCGCTTTTTTGTAACGGTTCGGTTCAGGGGTAACACTGGGTAACGACGAGATGGAGCGCGGCAACCATCGTAATGAAAGGTCGCGCTCGGCATGGCCCCGCCACCGGAACCAACACTTTCATATAAAAGAGGCTCGACGATCGGCGACCGGCGAGCCCTGGCAGGGAGAGAGACGAGGGGGATCAGTATTCGGCGGTAATTTCGAGCTGCTTGGTCTCGCCCTTGGGCGGCGAGGTGCGGGGCAGGGTGATCGAGGGGTATATCTCTAGACCGGTCGGGGAGGAAATTGTCCCCCCTCAGAGGAAAAGTTGGCGCGATGTTCTGCCGCTGAATGGCAAAAGGGGCTTCGGCAACAGTTGTTGCCCCTCAAGTTTTTTTGGGGCGCGCGGGTGAGGAGGTTTTTCGTTGCTTGCGTTTTTTTTCTACCGAGAAACCGAATTTGCCGATTTTTCGGCCCAGGGTGAAATACCCGCCGTGGGCAAAGGCCAGCGGTTCCGCCCTGGCCAGGTCAAAGGCCCCGGTGCGGGGGTCGATGTACTGTTGGTCGGCCTTGACGTTGACCACCTCGGCCAGGAACATGTCGTGGGTCCCCAGCGACCGGATCTCGATCACCCGGCATTCGATATTGATCGGGGCCTCGACGATGATCGGCGCCCCAACCTTGGCGGCCGGTCCCGGCGTCAGCCGCATCTCCTCGAATTTTTTGTAGTGACGACCCGAGCGGACCCCGCACCAGTCGGTGGCGCGGGCCAGCGGCCTGGTGGTGAGGTTGATGACGAATTCCCGGGTCCGCTGGAGGATGGCGTGGGAATGGCGTTCCGGCCGGACCGAGATATAGCACAGCGGCGGGTCGGAACAGAGGGTGCCGGTCCAGGCAATGGTGATGATGTTGTATTCCTCGGGGGTCTCTCCCAGGCTGACCATGACCGCCGGCAGGGGGTAGATCATGGTTCCCGGTTTCCAGTCGACTTTGTTCATAGCGGTTTCAGGGGGTAAGGGCGGAGGGCCGGCAATCACGGGTGCAGCAGCCGGCCGCGGAAAAGGGAAAAAAAGATGCCGATCGTGCAGAGTAGGGCCGAAATGGTGAAGACGGTGCGGATGCTCTGGAGGAAACGGTCGAAATTGTCCGGACCGATCGTCTCGTGTCCGACCAGCAGGGCCAGGACCACGGTGGCGATGGCCATGCTCAGCATCTGGCCCATGAGGCGCATGGTGGCCACGGCCCCCGAGGCGATGCCGTACTGCTCCTTGGGCACGGAGCCCATGATGGCGCTCATGTTCGGCGAGGAGAACAGGGCAAAGCCGAAACCGAGCAGCACCAGGTTGCAGACGATGCCGGTCAGGCCGGTGCCGGGCTGGAGACGGGTGAACACCAGCATGCCGGCCACCGTGATGGCCATGCCGGCGGAGGCCAGCAGGCGCGGTTCCAGGCGATCGGCCAGGCGGCCGGCCAGGGGGGAGCAGATCGCCATCACCACCGGCTGGGCCATGAGCAACAGGCCGGCGGCCCGCGGCTCCATGCCCTTGAGGTATTGCAGATAAAGGCTCATCAGAAAGGTGACCGCGAAGGTGGCCGAGTAGTTGAGCAGGGCCGCCAGGCTGGAAAAGGTGAAGGTCCGGTTTTCGGCAAACAGGGCGACCTCGAAGAGCGGATGGGCGGCACGGCGCTGCTGCCGGAAAAAACAGACCAACCCCACCAGACCGACGGCCACCAGAACCGCGCCGTGCAGGGAAGGCAGGATGGAGGCGCCGTAGATCAGCGCGAGGATGGCTACGGTGTAGATTGCGCTCCCTTTGAGGTCGAGCCGCTGGCTGCGGCCGTCCGCCCACTCGCCCTTGAGGAAGGCAAGGGTGAGGGCGATGGAACCGGCCCCGAGGGGCAGCATGAGCAGAAAAATGGAACGCCAGCCGAACTCCTGGACCAGGATGCCGCCGGCAAAGGGGCCCACCGACAGCCCTCCATAGACCGCGGCCACATACATGCCAATGGCCCGGCCCCGTTTGTGCGGCGGGAAAATGGAGGTCAGGATGGCCATGCCGGTGGAGACGAACATCCCGGCGCCCAACCCCTGCATCACCCGGAAAACAAGGAGCCCAGCCGCATTGCCGGCAAAAGCCGCCGCAATCGAGGCCAGGGTGTAGGTGAGCAGACCGGCGGTGAACACCTTTTTCCGGCCGTGGATATCGGCGATCTTACCTGCCGGCAGCAGCACCATCGCCACGGCCAGCAGGTAGGAGGTGGCGACCCAGCTCAACTGGACCGCGTTCATCCCCAGATCGGTCTGGATCGCCGGCAGGGCGACATTGACCGAGGAGATCATGAACGGTCCCATGAACGAGGTCAGGGTGGCGACGGCGAGCGCCGACCGTTCGAGGGTGGCCTGGTCGCCGGCCGTCGATGGTGCCGGGTTTGCGGTCACAACGGTGCGTGATTACTTATTGTGGCCCTTGCCTTTGCCCTTTCCCATTCCGGGCAGCTCGAGCTCTTGCCCCTTGCCCTGTTTTCCTTGGTCATAACCTGGGATATTGTCTTTCTCCGGTCCTTTGTCCTTGCCGTGGGACTTGCCTCCTCCGGGGACGCCGGTCAGGGCAAAGTTGCCGTTTTTCAGGGCGTGGAATTCGGCGGAACCCGGTTTGATGCCCAGCTCCTTGGCAATGACGCCCCAGCCCCGGCCCCGGTTGGTATTGTAGGTCTGGAGGACCCGCTCATGGGGAAGACCGAGCATATGCGCCAGTTGCAAGATCATGAAGGCATCGGCCGGCGCGGCCACCGATCGGGTCAGGGTGTAGACTTGCGGCTGCGGCACGCCGAACTGGTTGCTGAGGTTGAGGTGATAGTCGTTGGGGGCGGCATAGGCGCGGTTGTTGAGATCGCCGAGAAAGATGTTCAGGTCGGCGTGGGCGCTGGTAACGGTGGCAGCCAGGAGGAAACAGAGGGTGAAGAAAAGACGGACATTGTTCATGGGAACTCCTTGTTGTCGAGGGTACGATGGTGTTCAAAACATGTCCCGGCGTGCCGGAACGGTTCAATGGCAAGGTGAAACAATGGTTGCCTGTGGATAACCGGTATATTGCGGGCCGTGGTCAGCGGCCGAAGACGCCTTGCAGAAAGCCGCCTGACTTCTGTTTTTGCTGGGTGCCCTGCTTCTGCTGGGTCCCGGTTTGCGGTTTGCTCTGCCCCGATTGGGATTGGCCGAGGGCGGACCGGCAGGGGTCTTCGTCGGCAGTGACCTTGTCGAGCAGCATCTCGCCCACCACCGAGAGGCCGCCGGTGGCGACGCCCGCCCCGACCGAGGCGGCGGTTCGCAGGGTGCCGGCCGCGTCGATGCCGACCGACGGCCTGGCAATGGTACCTCCCACCTTGACCAGCCCGGCCAGGGGCGTGGTCAGGGAAAGTCCCACCCCGCCGCGGGTACGCGGTTTGATGCCGAGGTCGAGTTCCTCGGAACGCAGATCGACGGTGCCGGAGCCCACCATATCCACCTGAGAGGTCCGCATCGCGAGACCCTTGTCCGCGGTGGCAATGCCGTCGCGAACGACGAACCGGACGGCGGCACAGGTCAACTGGGTGGTATCCTCGCTTTTGGCAAAGGGGTTGAGCGCCCCCAGCACCTGGAAAAGCAAGTCGCCGGCCGCCAGATCGACCGCCTTGTTGCGCAGTCTCCCTTCTCCGACGCTGACGCTCGTTTCGCCGGTGGCCGAGGCCATGAGGGCCCGTACCGACTCGCCGCTGCTCTTCAGGTCGACTTTCAGATCGCTTTTGCCGCCGATGATCGGGCCTTTGCTGTCGAGCTTGCCGATCTCGACCTGACGCCCCTGCATCCGCAGGGCCGCCACCGGCGTCTTGCCCGAACCGTCCAGGCTGGCCTCGCCCTCGATACTGCCGCCGGCCAGGCCAAAGCGGAAGGGTTTGACGGTCAGGCGGCCACCGTTCAGCACGGCTGTCACCGCCACGTCGTTCATCTGTTGGTCGTCCACGATCAGTCTGCCGGCCTGGAAGGTCAGGTCCAGATCCACGGACCGCAGGGCCGTGAACGGCAGGGGATCGGCGGAAAAGACGCGGCCGTCGCCGCCCTTGTCTTTGGTCGCTGACGATGCCGACTTGCCCGTGGCCGAGGTCGTTGGCGGTCCGGTCAAGTCAGCCAGGTTCAGGGTGGAACTCGTCAGTTTGCCCGACAGCTGCGGCCGCGCCCCCAGGTGAGCGGTCAGGTCGCCGGCCATATCGCTGGCGCCGGCCGTGGCCTTGAGTCCGGCCATTTTCCACGTGGTTTTGCTGCCTTGCAGACGGCCTTCGATCTTTACCGGTCCTTGCCCCGAGAATTCGGCGCCGGCCAGTTTCGCCACGGCTGCCGGATGGTCGCTGGTCACGTTCACGGCCAGATCCGCGGTTGCCGTCCCGGTCAGGTCCTTCACCGTTCCTTGGGCATGGAGCAAGACCAGCTCGGTCTTGCCCGCTTCGACCACCACATCGGCCAGGTTCAATTGCTTGCCGCTATCGTTAAGGCTTGCCGAGATCTCGAACGGGCCGAGGCCGGCCTCCATGCCGGGTTGCGTCACCCCGGCCAGACGAACGACCTCCATCAGTTCGGGTCCCTTGGCCGCCACCTTGAGCGCGATGCCGCGAAAGGCAGCGAGATCGCTAACATTCCCGTTCACTTGCAGGGCGAGGCCGGGCAGTTGGGTCTGGAGATTGACCGGCCAGGGCTTGCCGCCGAGCATGGAGTCGCGGCCGCCCACACTCCCCTTCAGTTCGATGGCGTGACCGCGGACGCCGGCGAGCAGACGCACGGTGAGCAGGCCGGTCGTGGTTTGATCCGGATGGAGGGACAACTCCCGGATCTCCACGGTTTCGGTTTTCTTGCTGACGCGGTCATGCCAGGCGACGATGCCGTTGGTCATCTTCAACTCGTTGATGGTGAACCGGTAGGGGGTCCCGCCCTCGGCGGTCGCCTCCGGTTTCGGCTCGCTCGGTTTGGAACCGGCCTGCGGACTGAAATCGAGATTGCCCGGCCCCTTGGCGTCGGTCTCGACCACGATGTCGGGCGAGGCGAGGAGCAGGCGATTGACGACGATCTGTCGCTGGAAGAGCGGCAGCAAGGCGACTTCCATCTCAAAGGCGCCGAGCTTCACCATCTCGGGACGGGTCGATCCCGGGGGGTTGGACAGGGTGATCCCCTTGGCGACCACGCTCGGCACCAGTCCGGGGTGCAGCTCCAGGGGGCCGGCAATGGTCAGGGTGCGACCGGTGGCGTTTTGCACCTGGGTGATCAGGACCGCCTTGACCTGGTCCAGGTTCACCGATTTGACGACAACGACCACTCCCACCGTGATCAGAACCGCGATCACTGCCAAGACCGCACCAATTTTCACAAACGATCGGACACGCATGGTTTCCTCCCTGGTGAAGAAAATGACGGCGCCTTGTCCAGGGGACAAGGCGCCTTGCGAAATCGCGGTGCAACCACCCGGTCATTGGACAACCCCACGGTTTTCACTGGGAAAACAGCAGGGATTGCTCTTTTAACTTGTTGTATTCAAATAAATTTATAATAACCATTCCAAGGGTTCGAACGTCATTTTCCCCTCCAATAATCCCGCACGGCCGCCCTGCCGTCAAGGAGAATTCCATGGTTCCGGTCATCAGTTTCATAGGGTGGCATAATTCCGGGAAAACCACCCTGGCTCGTCGGGTGGTGGCCCATCTCAAGGAGAAAGGGTACGCGGTGGGGGTGATCAAATCGACCAAGGAACGCGACCTCGTCTTTGATCGGCCGCGGACCGACACCGCCCGGTACAAGGCCGCCGGGGCCGACGGCGTGGCGCTTTTGGCCCCGGACCAACTGGTGGTCCAGTGCAAGCCGCCGGGACTCGAACTGGAAGCGCTGGCCCAGCGGTTGTTTCCCGAGATGGATATCGTGTTGGCCGAAGGATTCAAACATGCGGTCAATGTACCCAAGATCGAAGTCCGGCGGGATCCCGCCGCCCCTTTGCTGCGCGACCGGGTGACCGGGGTGATCGCCGTGGCCACCGATCTGCCGCTGCCGGACGGGCTCTGTTTCCGGCTGGACCAGAGCCGGGAGATCGCCGAGCTGATCGAGGCCCGCTTGCTCGGTTCCCCTCAACCGCTTGCAGCGCCATCCGAGGAGTAGCGTATGGGCCAATCCCTCAATTACCCTTCCGAAAAGGCCGGGCTGCCGCCGGGCACGCTGGTGCATGTCGGCAAGACGCCGGCCGCGGCGGGCCGCATCACCCTGATCGCCTACAACACGGATCGTTTCGAGGCATATCCGGTGGCGACCATCGACGACATCCTGTGCCGCCGCGCCGAAGGCACCACCCTCTGGGTCCACTGCGAGGGGCTGGACATTGTCGAGATGATCGAGGCCATCGGTCTTCATTTTTCGGTCCATCCCCTGGTGCTGGAGGATATCCTCAACACCCACCAGCGGCCGAAGTTCGAGGACTACGGCGACTATCTCTTCCTGGTCCTCAAGACCCTGAGCTGCGACGAGGTCCTGACGGTCCATCACGAACAGATTTCCCTGTTGGTGTTCGCCGACGCCCTGTTCACCTTCCGGGAAACCACGGACGGGTTGTTCGACAATCTCCGGCAGCGGCTGACCAACGCCAAGGGCCGCATCCGCTCCCTGGGGGTCGATTACCTCGCCTATGTGATCATGGACGCGGTGGTGGACAATTATTTCACCCTTGCCGACGTCATGGAGGAGGCGATCGAGACCGCGGAGGCCAAATTGGTCCAGCGGCCGCAACCCAAAACCTTTGCCTCCATCCAACAGCTCAAGCGCGAACTGGTGTTCGTCCGCAAGGCGATCATCCCGTTGCGCGAGGTGCTGCTGGCTGTTCAACGCAGCGACAGCACCCTCATCCGGGAAAAGAACCTGCCCTATTTCCGGGATGTCTTCGACCATACCCTGCGGGTGATCGATACCATGGATTCCTACCGGGACCTGATCAACGGCATGCTCGACATCTACCTCACCAGCGTCAGCAACCGGTTGAACGAGATCATGAAGGTGCTGACCGTCTTCGCCACCATCTTCATCCCCCTGACCTTCCTGGCCGGGGTCTACGGCATGAATTTCGACTACATGCCGGAGCTGCACTGGCGCTGGTCCTACCCGATTCTCTGGGGCTTCTTTTTTCTTATCCCTGCCGTGCTTCTCACCCTGTTTAGGAAGAAACGGTGGTTGTGACGCCGATCCGACCAAAGCCGGTCGACGAGGAGGCCCTCGGGCTGCAACGAACCCTGCGGCAACTGGGCGATCCCGCCATCGCTGTCCATTCGCGGCGGTTTTTCAGGACCGGCCCCGGCGAGTACGGCGAGGGCGACCAGTTCCTCGGTATCCGGGTCCCGGTGCTCCGGGCACTGCTGCCCCGCTATCGGCAGATGCCGCTGGCGGCCGTCTGCGAGGTGCTGCGTTCGCCCTGGCACGAGGAGCGGCTATTGGCCCTGCTGTTGCTGGTCGCCCGTTTCGCCCGAGGTAACGGGGGCGAACGCCAGGCGATTTTCACCGCCTATCTGGCCCACACCGCCTGGATCAACAACTGGGACCTGGTGGACAGTTCCGCCCCCCAGATCGTCGGCGCCCATCTGGCGGACAAGGACCGGGGGCTGCTGCGCACCCTGGCCGGTTCCCCATCACTCTGGGAACGACGGATCGCCATCCTCGCCACCTTTCATTTCATCAAACAAGGCGAGTTTGGAGATTGTCTGACCGTGGCCGGGCTGCTTGTCGGCGACCGACACGATCTCATCCACAAGGCCGTGGGCTGGATGCTGCGGGAAGTGGGCAAGCGCGACCGACCGGCGGCGGAGCGGTTTCTCCGGCAACATTGCCGGACCATGCCGCGCACCATGCTCCGCTATGCCATCGAGAAATTTCCGGAACCACTGCGGATGGAGTATCTGCGCCACCGGATCGGGACCCCAAAAGAACAACCCTGATCGCGAGCGTTGCGAATCGGGGGAGGAAAGACAGCCGTTGCCGGCAAAAGAAACTGGCAGCCACGGCGTGGGAGATGGTATCATGGCCACCGCCGGGCGGGAGACCGCTTCTTGCCGCACCGGCCGACTTTTCACCAACGCGTACTAAAACGCACTTCCCCGCCACTCGGGCGGGCAATCCATTCAGGAGGATGGGATATGCATCTTGGTTTTATCGGACTGGGACATCTGGGCAAGGCGATCGCGGGCCGGCTGCTCGATTGCGGCCACACCCTGACGGTTTGGAATCGATCGGCGGGCAAGGCCGAAGGGCTGCGGGCCACGGTCGCCGCCTCGCCGGCCGAGGTGGTCCGGCAGGCCGACATCGTGTTCATCTGCCTGTTCGACAGCGCCGCCGTGCGGGCGGTGTTGACCCAGGATCAGGGCCTGCTCGCCGCCGATCTTAAGGGTAAGATCGTGGTCGACCACACCACCAACCATTTTCGCGAGGTCCTGGCCATTCACGACCTCTGCGCCCAAGCCGGCGCCATCTACCTGGAGGCGCCGGTGCTCGGCAGCGTCGTGCCTGCCTCCCAGGGCGCCCTGACCGTGCTGGTCAGCGGCAAGGAGGAAGGCTTCAACCGGGCCAGGCCGGTCCTGGAAAACGTGGGCAAGCATCTGTTTCACCTGGCCGAGGCCGGGTTGGCCACCAAGATGAAACTGATCAACAACCTGGCGCTCGGCAGTTTCATGGCCACCCTGGCCGAGGCCGTGGCCTTTGCCGAAGGGGTCGGGATCGGCAAGGAAACGGTGCTCGACATCCTCAATGTCGGCGGCGGCCAGTCCCTGGTGCTCAACGCCAAGAAGGCCAAGCTCCTGGCCGAGGATTTCTCGCCCCACTTCTCCAACGCCTTGATTTACAAGGACCTGCATTGCTTGCAGGATCTGGCCTATGAGTCCAGGCGCCCGCTGTTCACCGGCGCAGTGACCAAGGAGCTCTTTGGCCGCGCCATCGCCGAGGGCATGAGCGAGCTCGATTTTGCCTCGGTGTACGCCCTGTTCAAGCAACGGTGAGCCGGATCGCCTCCCGTGGCCATGGGGGCGTTTCCTTTGGTGGCCCTGCCTTTCAAACCGCAATGAATCCCGTCAGCAAACCCAGGCCAACCACGGTGAACACCAGGCCAAGACCGCCGAGGATGAGCGCCAACAACCAAAGGCTGGTGAACGAACGAATCCGGGCCTCGTGCGGATCGTCGCGGAGGTACAAAACCCGCACCGAGTCACCGACATGATATTGGGGCGGATTGCTATGCGCCATGGATTTGAAGGTAAGGTGCCACGATTCCCCGACGGAAAAAGCAACGACGGGGCGGTAGGTAACCGGATCGCCTGCTTCCAAAGGGGGTTCCTCTTGCAGCGCCACCACCTTGCCTGTGGTTTCGACAGCATTGGCGAGAAACGAAAGGGTTCGTTTGCCGGAAAAACCGGCGCCGATCAGGAGTCCTGCTCCGATGAGGGTAAAGAGCAGGGGGAGCATGCACCCCAGAAGTGTTTCCTCAGACATATTCATCCTCCTGGAACATGATCGTCATCCCTCTTTCTCCGGATGCGCACAAGCTGTATCCGGGTTCCTGGTTACAGACCGATGACCGTGGCGTCGCAGGCCAGGTGGATCAGCTCGATGGCCGTGCCCATGTGGGCGCCGTCGATCAGGTCGGCCTCGATGCCGCGGGGCTGGTGGCGCGATCTCAACGCGGCCCGCGTCTCGGCGGAAACAACCACCATGTCGCCGCGACCACCAGCCCGAACAGGGTGTACACCAGGGTGAACGCCCAGGCCGGGGCGTCGACATAGAGGAGTCGCTGCAACCAATGGCCGATGAAGCTGGTGCTGTAGGTCGTGGCCCCGGCGTGCTGACGCAGCCACATTTCGAGGGTGGTGAGCGGACAAAGGGCTCCGAGCCAGGCTTGGGCAACGATGACGCCAATGGCGGCCAAATGACCGAGTCGGAACCACCATCCGTTGACCCGGCGCCAGCCGCGCAGGTTGCCGACAACGATTGCCGCCAGGCCGCCGACGACAAAGACGACCACGGCGACATGGAGGACGAGCACCGCATCGGCCAGCAAGAGCGCCAGGGGAGGGTTATTCATGGGGGCGTTGACGAGGCCGCATTGTTTATGACTGTCTTTCGGCGCAGGCTGAAATTCAACAGCAGGGGTCGGGTCATGCCAATGGTCCCGGCCCGAGCCGGGGTACCGAAGAGCAACGGGCCGAAGCCCCTGGAAAAAATGTTGGATAACCCATCGATTGTATAGCACTCTTGCCCCTACCCGTCGACAACAACCGAAAAAGGGGGCGGAGAATCTGACGGCGCCAGGGGAGGGCGCATTTTTTGTTTGATTTTTCGGCGCAGTCTGTGGGAAATGAGACGGCAGCGCAACAGGGCGATGCCCTCAATTTTCTCCGAGAGAGCTCTTGCCAGAGGAAGGTGAACCGCACATGGCCAAGCAGCAGGTCCGCCCGCCGGACGGGTGGGGCGATGAACTGAAGACCAAGGATCAACTCCTGTCCTCGATTCATAAAATCTCCACCCTCCTCACCCGGCCGATCTCCCTCGACAAGATCCTGACCTCCATTGTCAAGGAGATCTCCCTGGTGTTCGGCTTCACCCGGTTGGCCATCTTCCTGGCCGACAAGGATCGCAAGCTGCTCGAATGCCGGTACATCCACGGGTTCAACCCCCACGATTCGGAACGGGCCCTGCGGTTTCCCTACCGCCTGGAAGACCACGACTGCGTCGAGACCCGGGTGGCCCGATGGGGCACCACCATCCTGGTGAAGGAGTACCGGGACGATCCCCGGATGACGCCGGTGGACCTCAAGGTCAGCCGGATCATGCGGCGGGTTTCCACCATCGCGGTGCCGCTGAAGATCAAGAAGGATATCATCGGCCTGATCACGGCGGACAAAGGCGACAGTCGGCTGTCGATGACCAAGAAGGATATCGCCGCCTTTTCCACCTTTGCCAACCAAGCCAGCATCATCATCGAAAATGCCCGGCTCCAGGAGCAGAACCAGAAAAAGATCAAACAGTTGCTGACCCTGCAGGAGATCAGCAAAAAGACCAGCTCCACCTTTCACCTGGAAAAACTGTTCGCCGTCATCGGCGCCAGCGCCCTGAAATTGACCAGGGCCTCCAGCAGCGCCCTTTTTTTGCTCGATGACGACGGCAAGGAGCTGGTCATCGCCTCGGCCAAGGGGTTCGAGACCGGGACCAAGGAGCCCCTCCGGCTCAAGGTCGGCGTCGGCATTGTCGGCTGGGTGGCCAAAACCGGCACCCCGGTGCTGGTCGACGATGTGCATCGAGACCCGCGTTACCGGGAACTGGCCGAGGGGGTCGTTTCCCAGCTCACCGTGCCCCTGATCAACGACAAGCGGGTGGTGGGGGTGCTGCATGTCTCCAGTCCCGCCCGGGCGGCCTTTTCCGAGGACGACCTCAAACTGCTGCTCATTTTTGCCGGCCACACCGCCAGCCTGATCAAGAATGTCCGCCTCTACGGCCAGGTGATGACCGAGCGCAACTTCCGGGAAAACATCCTGGAGAGTTCGCCCAACAGCGTGATCACCATCAACCTGAAAAAGGAGATCTCCTCGATCAACCGAAAAACCGAGGAGTTGTTTCGCCTGAGGCGAAAACACGTTTTGGGGGAGAAGGCGGAGACGATTTTTGCCGACGACATCGCCAGGGTGGTCGATCTGGCCATCGAGCACCACGCGGTGGTCGACAACAAGGAGATCCGGCAGGTGCGCAAGGAGGGTGGGACCGTCACCCTGGGGATTACCTCCTCGCTGCTGCGCAACCATCAGGAGGGCCTGATCGGGGCCATGGTCATCATCCGCGACCTGACCGAGGAAAAGAAGACCGAGGAGCTGATCCGACGCATCGACCGACTGACCTCGCTGGGCCAGTTGTCCGCCGGCATTGCCCACGAGATCCGCAACCCGCTCACCAGCATCAACTTCAATGTCCAGCTCTTGGCCAAGAAGGCGGCGGTGAGCGAGACCGCCCGGAACCTGATTGCCGACACCCAGGAGGGTATCGACCGGATCAGGACCCTGGTCAAGGGGATGCTCAACTTCGCCAAGCCTTCGCTGCCCTGCCTGAAAAGCGATTCCCTGCGCCGGGTGGTCCGGGGGTCGATAGCCCTGATGGATTCGCAGCTCAAGGAAAAGCAGGTCGAGGTTTGCTGCGAGATGGCGGAAAATTTGCCGGAGGTGGTGCTCGATGCCCACCAGATCCAGCAGGTCCTGGTCAATCTGTTGCTCAACGGCATGGAGGCCATGCCCGAGGGGGGGATCATCCGCATCGCCGGTCGGATCGAGAAGGGGCCGAAAAAACGCGGCGACCAGGTGGTGTTGCAGGTGACCGACCAGGGCACTGGCATCGCCCGCGACAATCTTTCCCGAATCTTCAACCCCTTTTTCACCACCAAGCCCGAGGGCACCGGCCTGGGATTGTCGATTGTCCATAAAATCCTGGAGCAGCATCACGCCTCGGTGGACGTGGCCAGCGACAAAAACCGGGGCACGACCTTTACCTTGCGTTTTCCCGTTCATCCCGCCGAGGACCAGCGATGGACCGATACAAGATCCTGATTGTCGACGACGACCGGCTGTTGCAGAATTCCCTGCGCGCCATCCTCTCCGAAAAATACGATCCCCTGATCGCCGGCAGCGGGGAAGAGGCCTTGCGGCTGCTCAAGCAGCATCCGGTCGACCTGGTGCTGCTTGACATCCGGCTACCCGGCATCGACGGCATCGAGACCCTCCAGCAGATCAAGGCCCTGGACCGGGACCTGTTGATTGTGATGATGACCGCCTACGAGGATGTCAAGACCGTGGTCCATTCGATGCAAAAGGGGGCCTACGATTACCTGGTCAAACCCCTGGAAATCGAGATGTTCGAGCTGGTGATCGAGAAGGCCCTGGAAAATCTGCGCTTGAAAAAAGAGGTGCAGGAGCTGCGCCGGGCCACGCTCAAGAAGTTCAGCCTGGAGCAGGTGGTCGGCGAGAGCGAGGGGATACGACGGGTGTTCGAGTTTGCGGCCAAGGTGGCCCGGGGCCATGACACCACGGTGCTGATCGAGGGCGAAAGCGGGGTGGGCAAGGAGGTGGTCGCCCGGATGATCCATCAACGCAGCAGCCGCTACGACAAGCCCTTTGTCGGCATCAACTGCGGCGCCATCAGCAAGGAGTTGTTGGAAAGCGAGCTGTTCGGCTATGAAAAAGGGGCCTTCACCGGCGGCCTCCACGAGGGCAAGAAAGGCAAGATCGAAATGGCGGACAGCGGCACCCTGTTGCTCGACGAGGTCAGCGAACTGCACCCGGCGGCCCAAGTGAACCTGCTGCGCTTTCTCGAGGAGCGGGAGTTTTACCCGGTGGGCGGTACCCGCAAGAAGAAGGTGGATGTGCGGGTGATCGCCGCCACCAACAAGAGTCTGGCCGCCCAGGTCGAGGCCGGCACCTTCCGGGAGGATCTCTATTACCGGTTGAATGTCGCCCGGGTGGTGGTGCCATCGTTGCTGGAACGCAAGGCCGACATTATCCCCCTGGCCGAATTGTTCATGAACCGGTTCAATGCGAAATTCAGCAAGAACTTTCGCGGCATCGCGCCGGAGGCCAGGAAGATGCTGGTCCAGTATCCCTGGCGGGGCAATATCCGGGAGCTGAAAAACGCGGTGGAGCGAGTGGTTTTGATGGAGGACGGCGAGCAGATCGAAGCCGCCCATCTCGCCTTTCTCGCCTTTCCCTACCACGCCTCCCGGCAGCAGGAAGAACCGGGCCTGCGTATTCCGCCCGAGGGCATCCAGCTTGACGACCTGATCAGGCGGCTGATCGTCCAGGCCCTGGAGATGAGCGGCGGCAATAGGTCCCGCGCCGCCAAGCTGCTGGGCATTTCCCGACCCACCCTGATCTACCGCATCGAAAAACACGGCATCGAGGTGGAACGGCTCTCCGGGGTATCCCCCTCCACTCCCTCCTCAGTTGGCTGAAAACGAGAGTAATTGATAATTATTCTCTTTACACTATTGTCAGCCTCCATACGCTGCTTATTTTAGTTCTCAAACGAGCATGCTCGAATTGCTCTTTCACCTATTTACTATGAGAGATATGGAGGTGGCATGATGAAACTGTACCGTATTTTTAGTGTCCTCTTTTTGGTTCTCAGCGTAACTTTTTTTGCTTCCAAGGCGATGGCCGTCCATACCCCCACCCATGGTCCCATGGGTGAAATGAAGGCCGATGCCGCGGCTAAAGCAGCCTTTGAAGAAGGCAAGATGCTTGCGGATCACACCTATTATTACCTGGGTGGTTCCATTGTCCAGCCTGACTCGATCATCGCGCTCAAGAAGGGGTATACCTTGCGCGATAATAAGGTTTGGTCCCAGGTTCGAGACATGGGGGACAAGGTCATCAGAGGATGGCTGCAGGCCTGGAAGAATGATGGCCATGCCTATTCCGACATGCACGGAGGCGTTTTGCTCGCCCCCGATGGCAAGCAGGCGGGCATCTGGTATTCACATTTTCCCGGAAGCACGCTTATGATGCCGTCCCCCGGGGTACTTGATGTCTATCAGCCTCATCCGGTCGTAGGGAGCCGCCCCGGTCAGGGAGCCTGAAACCGGATACCCCTTCCGGTAAACGGCGCGGATGAAAAACTGCGGGCGATTCCCAGGGGTCGCCTGTAGTTATTGCGTTCGGTCCCACATAACCGGCCAGAAGAAATAAAAAAATATGCTTGAGGAAGCCGAAGTGACGTATTGATTCGTCACTTCGGCTTCTTTTTTCCCGGGGGGATCAACCAAGCTTTGTTTTCTTCGGGCGGTTCTACAGGTTGTAATGACAAAAAAGGGTATCGTTTCTTTCGATACCCTCCCTGGCATCAAGGATGCGTCGCAAACCACTCTTATTTTTGAGCCTGGGTCGGCATTGCCAAGGTCAGGCCTCGACCTCGGGGACCAGGACAATTTTCCCCAGGGTGTGGGTTGCCATCACCTCTCGATGCGCTTGGGCGGCCTCGGCGAGTTTCAGTTGCCGGCTGACCACCGGGCGCAACGTGCCGTTTGCCAACCCGGCGACCAAGGCCGCATGCATGCTGGCCCGTTCCTGTTCAGTGGCGTTGAACAAAGACATCCCGAAAATGACCGACTCTTTTTGCATGGCGTCACGCGGGTCAATTTCTACTTTGCCCCTGCTGCCGACAATGACAAGCCGCCCTCCATTCGCCATCGCGCCGAGATCTTCCCCCAGGTTCGCATTGGCCAGCATCTCCAGAAGGATGTCGAGCCCGTGCCCACAGGTCAGCTCGTTCGTTTTTGCCAGGTGATTCGCTTCGTGGTGGTTCAAGACCGCATGGGCCCCCGTCTTCAGCGCAAGCTGACGTCCCTCTTCGCTTCCCACCGTGGCAATGACCCAAAGGCCGGCCGCTCGTGCCAGTTGAATGGCGGCAATGCCGACCCCGCCACTTGCGCCGTGCACCAGCAGGTTTTCGCCGGGAAGCGCATGTGCCTTCTGGAACAAGGCCCGAAAGGCCGCCCCATACGGGACGCCGATCGCCGCTCCTTGGGCGAACGATATCCCTTCAGGTAACGGGTGGGTCTGATACTCGGTGCACAGGACCTTCTCCGCGTAGGTCCCGGTCAGCGACCAGGCGATGTAGACCCGGTCGCCCACTTGGCGATGCTTGACGCCGGCGCCCACCGCCTCGATCACCCCGGCACCATCAAGGCCCGGGGTGTAGGGGAGATGGGCGTGTTGAGCGTACGATCCGGAACGGATATAGCAATCCACCGGATTCACTCCGGCGGCATGAAGCCGGACCAGCACCTGCCCCTCGCCCGGCACCGGGTCAGCCACCTCTTTCAGCAGCAGAACCTCAGGATCTCCAAATCTATCGACAACAATTGCTTGCATGGCCCCCTCCTTTCTTTGGTGTGAGGGATGATTCTTGACTGTCCGACAGGACAGGTTCGCGCCTATCCTCTGGTGGTTACGATAATCATTTGCAGAGGGGGCGCGCAATCAGCCTCTTAGAGTTACCAGCCCCCCACGGCAGCGTGGATTGAAACTTGCCTGCGTTCGTGGTAAGCAAAATGCGGGCAGTCTTTACACCCAGCAGTGCGGATTGAAACGTTTTTTCGGCCATCACCACCCTCGACCCCACAACGGCAAGGAGTTCCTCATATGACCATTCCAGTGTATCAAGATCCGACCCGACCCGTGCCGGAGCGCATCGAGGACCTGTTGCGTCGAATGACCCTGAAAGAAAAGGCCGGTCAGTTGAATCAATGGTACAACCTCGGTCCGGAGCATTACGACCTGGTTCGCGATGGGGCGATCGGCTCGGGTTTGTTGGCCAACAGCTCGACCGCCGGCAACAACCGCCAGGAACGGGTTTTTGCCAAGGGGATCAACGAAATCCAAAAAGTAGCCGTTACCGAGTCCCGTTTGGGCATCCCTTTGATTTTCGGACGGGACGTCATTCACGGCTACCGGACGGTCGCTCCCATCCCGCTGGGCCTGGCGGCCACCTGGTCGCCGGAGTCGGTTCACGCGGTCAACACCATCGCGGCCAGGGAAGCCCGGGCCGATGGCATTCATTGGGGATTTTCCCCCATGCTGGATATCGCCCGGGACCCACGCTGGGGGCGAGTTGCCGAGGGCTTCGGTGAAGATCCCTATTTAGCCGGGAAACTGGGTGAGGCCGCGGTGCGGGGATTCCAGGGCAATGACCACAACGCCATCCCCTCGCGTTTCCCCGAGGACCGGATCGTGGCCTGCGCCAAGCATTTTGTCGGTTATGGTGCCGCCGAGGGCGGGCGCGATTACAACACCACCGAGATCACCCGCCAGGCCCTGCACAACGTCTACCTTCCCCCCTTCAAGGCCGCGATCCAGTCCGGGTGCGGCACCATCATGAGTGCCTTTCACGATATCGGCGGCGTACCGCTCTCTGCCCATCGCTCGCTGCTCCACGAGGTGTTGAAGGAACAATGGGGTTTTGACGGCTTTATCGTTTCCGACTGGGGGGCGGTGGCGGAATTGATCAATCACGGTGTGGCCGCCGACGGCAACCAGGCGGCTGGGCTGGCCCTCAACGCCGGCGTGGACATGGATATGTGCAGCATGGTGTTCCTGCAAAACCTGCCCGATCTAGTCGAAACCGGGAAAGTCTCCGAGGTACGGTTGAATGATGCGGTCCGCCGGATTCTCAACATCAAGTTTGCGCTGGGGCTCTTCGAGAAGCCTTATGCTAACCCGGAGGCATCGCCGACGGTGCATCTGTTGCCGGAATCCCTTGCCACCATGCGCCAGGTCGCCGCCGACAGCATGGTGTTGCTGAAAAACAATGGAATACTGCCACTTGATCCCGACAACTCAACCATCTGCCTGAGCGGGCCGCTTGCCGATCAGCGCCAGGATATGTTCGGTTGCTGGACCCCGGATGGGCTCGAGGAAGAGGTGACGACCTTGCAGGAAGCCCTCGCTGGCAGGATGGGGCCCGAGGCCGTGCTGCATCGTTGCGGGCTCTGGGATGATACCCTCAAATGGGGACGCCCCAGTGATGTGCTGGTCCTGGCGCTTGGTGAATCGGCCGGCCGGTCCGGCGAAGACAACAGCACGGCCACCATCGACCTCCCCCCTGGTCAGGAAGCCCTGGTCGAGTCAGCCCGCCGCATGGAGATTCCCATCGTGGTGGTGGTGTTTGGCGGCCGGCCGTTGAACCTTGCCCGAATTGTGGACTGGGCCGATGCCATCCTGTTTGCCTGGCATCCCGGCATCACCGGCGGCCTGGGAGTGGTTGACGTCCTCTTCGGCGACGTGAACCCCTCCGGGCGATTGCCGATCTCCTTCCCGCGCTCCACGGGACAAATCCCGTTGTACTATAATCATCGCCCCACCGGCCGACGGATGCCGCCCAACAATCGGCGCTATTCCCGCTATATCGATTCGCTTGATTCGCCGCTCTTCCCGTTCGGATTCGGGCTGTCGTATACAAGGTTCGAATTCGGCCGGTTGCAGCTAGCGCCCAATCCTCAAACACCCGAAATGCAGGTCACCGTCGAGGTGACCAACACTGGCGACAGGGTCGGAACAACCGTGGTTCAATGTTATCTGCGGGATCTCGTGGCCAGTGTGGCCCGTCCGGTGAAAGAACTGAAAGGATTCGAGCGCGTTCAACTCCAACCCAATGAAACGCAAACCATTCTGTTTAAGCTTGGTCCCCATGATCTTTCCTTCCTGGATGACAACGGCAATGAGGTGCGTGAACCCGGTCGTTTCCAGGTATGGGTTGGGGGTGACAGCAATGCATCGCTGCAAAAAGAATTCGAGATCACCCCCGACGGCAGATGGGTCGAGATTGAAACCGACTGAAGGAGGTGAAAGAATGAGACCATCACTGAAGGACTTCAAAGAAAAGGCTCTGGCTGACCCCGAAGTGGCCGCAGAATACAACCGGCTGTCCGCTGCCTACGAACTGAGGAAACAACTGATCAAGATTCGAAGAGAAGCCGGCTTGACTCATCTTGGCTCGACGAGCAGGACAAAAGCAAATGAACGGTCAAAGCAGCAGGCAAAATACATTTCCAAAAATATATTGAACCCTTGGACTTGATGGGACAAAGACAAAAAATCGATACAGTAAGAGCATCACGGGACGGCCATGAGTTTCATGAGGCGTGGACGGCGCGCAAGGCAACGCAACTTCTATGGCCCGACAGCGACCTAACCGGCATCGCCGTCGAAGGGCCATCTCCTGCCGACCAGGCTGGGGTGTCCGCTGCTACGGTCGAAGTTGCTGACTTGACACTTTATCATGGCGGACAGCCGAATTTCGAGGATGCTGCCCGGACGACTTTCGCCCAGTTTAAGTACTCCATCGCGGATCAGAACAAGGATTTCCGCGCCTCTGACGCCAAGAAGACAGTAAAAAAGTTTGCTGAGACCTACCGTTCATTTAAGCGAAAGTACGGCGCCAAGGCAGTCGAAGATAAACTCGACTTTCAGCTTATCACGAACCAGCCAATCAGTGGTTCACTGCTTCAGGCCATAGAGGCTACGGCATCGGGATCGAGCGTTAGTGGTGATGTTAAGGCGCAAGCGGAGCAGTTCGAGACTGCTTCCGGTTTATCGGGAAAGCCACTGGCGGCATTTGCACGAAAGATCAAAATCATTGGCCGCTCCGGAAGCCTGCCGCAAACAAAGGGCGAACTTGCCAACCTGCTCGTTGACTGGTCTTCCACAAGTGATCCAATCGCTACCTCTCGACTCGGGAAGCTTCGGAAACTTGTACGCGACAAGGCCGGTTATGCCGGTACCAACCGAAATTTGATCAGACGCACTGACGTGCTGGCAGCTCTTCAGATTGGTGACCCGAAGGACTTACTCCCTTGTGAAGCGGCCCTCATCGATGTTGGCGAAGTATTGGAGCGGGAGCAACTTCGGGAGGCCATGACCCGCATCCGCAGCTCGTTAAAGCCGCTTCTCATCCATGCGACTGGTGGCGTAGGCAAGACAGTCTTTATGTATTCGCTCGCCTCAAAGATTGTCACGGACCACGAGGTTGTTTTCTTCGATTGTTTTGGCGGTGGAGCGTACCGCTCTCCGGAAGACGCGCGACACTTACCCAAAAAAGGGCTCATTCATATTGCAAATACTCTGGCGTTTCGAGGCCTCTGCGATCCGATGCTACCGGACAGTCCCGATGTGCACGCATTGCTAAGCACATTCCGCCGTCGCCTTAAGCAGTGTCTGAATACCATCTCGCGTATAATTACTGGACGTAAGCTAGCAATTTTTATCGACGCCATCGACAATGCAGCCTTTGCTGCCGGCCAGGCAAGCGAAGATTGCTTCCCCATCAAGTTGCTAGAGAGCCTCGATACTGAGCCAATCGATGGCGTCAAACTTATCGTTTCATGCCGATCTGAAAAGAAACGAAGGCCTAAGACCTATGCCAAGTTTGATGAATATGAATTATATCCGTTTACCAGGAGTGAAACGGCCGCGTTCTTGCGCGCTCGCCTGAAAAGCGTCACAACCGTAGAAGTAAACGTCGCCCAAGCCCGGTCCGGAGGCAATCCCCGTGTGCTGGATTACCTTGTCAAGGCAGGTCGCGGCCTTCTCGATCCATCCGAAATCAACAAAGAGATAGAGTTAGATGACCTCATTCAACAGAGAATCACGGATGCGCTCTCTTTGGCCATAAAGCAAGGTTATGAAGAGAAGGATCTAAGTGCCTTTCTTGCAGGGCTGGCGGTGCTTCCTCCACCGGTGCCGGTGGAGGAGTATGCCGCCGCTCACGGTATGGAGCTTGCCGCCATTGAGAGCTTTGCCTCAGATCTGAGCCCTTTATTGGAGCGAACCAATCATGGACTCATGTTTCGTGATGAGCCAACGGAAACGCTGATCCACAAACAATACGCGACATCACGTGATGCGCTTGAGCGCGTCGCATCCAATCTCCTTGCTCGCCAGGATGCGTCGGTATATGCAGCCCGTGCGCTTCCGCGCCTATTACACGAACTCGATGATGATAAGCGGCTATTCGAACTTGCTTTCGATGATCGTATTCCCACCCCAATTACCAGTACGGTCGGGAAGAGACATATTCAATATGCCCGGCTTAAGACAGCCACTTTGCATGCGGCTCTCAGGTTGACTACAACAGCCTTGTGCGGCTACTTGTCGAACTGTCTACCATAGCCGAGATTGATCAGCGTGGTGCCGATTACCTTCTGAATCATCCTGATCTTATTGCTGCAGCCAACGATGCTGACGCCCGGCGGCGACTATTTGAAATAAAAACGGCTTGGCAAGGAACCCGGCACGCGCGTCTTGCCATCGTCAATGTGTTGTCAGGTGATCCGGCAGAGGCGACTCGTCATGCCCATGCGAATGAAGAGTGGATACAGCATTACCGGCGCGCGGAGCGAAAAGATTATGCTCAAAAATCGGCTCCCGATCAGGCCGACATCGCCACCACAGCTTTTTTTTTAATTTCGGAAGGTCGCTCAAAAAATGCGGCCAGCTACCTCACAGGTTGGAAAGACTGGTACGCCTTTGAAGTTGCTCGGCTCGTCCTCGGTTACACGAGTCTAGCCAAGTCGCTAGGAACTCAGCCCCCACGTCGGGTTGGTCAGTTCATCGATGAACTCTATAATATAGGTCCGCTTGCGGCTGCTTTGTCGTTTCACGAACTGGCGAACGTCAGACGCAAGGCGCTTTGCGTCAAACTCGCCGCTCTATGCAAGAAGGAGACTAAACTTGACTTGCCGCAAAACTACACTCGCCACAAGGACTACGAACTCAAAGACGGCCTAATGAAGTCGGCCGCCGTCGCGTTTTCGCTGGGCCTCAGTGCTGAGGCCCTATCTATTTTACTAAGAGCTCCGCATGACCGTCCCGGAATTTGGATATTCCGTGACGCGTTCTACCACACCGATGTCTTCGCTTATATATTTCGGGTTGCCCTAGTTGCTGCCGCAAAGAGAGAGGCTATTCACGAGAAAGATCTACTACCAAAAGAGCTGGTATCGGTTTGCGCTCGCATTCCGAAGAGCATTTCTGGAAAAATCTTCCGAAAGAAAGCCAAAGAACACCTCTCCAGGTTTCCTCGCAAACCGCCTTACGATGACGGAAAAACTCAAAACATTCCGCCCAATGCTATTACCTATGACGAACAAAAAAGGGCAGAGCGATTTCTGGATATAAGCCTGGAGCCGCTTCTTACTCTTTCTGAAGCATTATCAGCTGTGCTTGCGGCCTCGGCACAAAACATCGACCAGCTCTTTGTCACACTTGTGGAGGTCTGGGAGCAGGTGCGCAAGAATCGGGACCACTACCGGGTAAGGGATATCGACCCCTTCTTTCAACACCTTGGGCTTGCTACTGTTCTCTTCATATTGTGGTCTCGTAGCGAGTTGAAACCACAATCCATCGAGCGAATGCTGACAGCCGTAAATGCTCATATGATCAGCACCAGTGATTTGGTTCGTATCATCGAGATTCTCGCGCTACGCCCCCCGCTGCATTCGATTGCAGGAGTTCTGGCCATAAAAGCACGCACAATGATCGAAAAAGAGGATGATGTAACCCACAGAGCATCACTCTACGGCGCTCTTGGCCGGGTAATACTTCCAGCCAGCCCCGATGAGGCTGCAGAGTACTTTCGTGATGGTCTAGAGCAGATGGATGCAATCGGTTCGGGGGATTACCTGTTCACGAATGAGCTCCTTTTATTCGCATCGGAGATGAAAGGGGACGAACTGGAAGAACGTGACTTTCACACGCTAAGTAATATCTGCGAACTCAATATGGGCGAAGAGCCTGAGAAGTTTTTCTGGGGTGCGTACGGTCGTGGCATGGCCAAGGCGGCAGGAATACGTGGGCTAGCCAAGCTCAGCCGCTGGGACGACCGAAACAGGATATCTCTGGGCAACACGCTTCTTCCCTATCTTACGGGCCTGCTCGAAGCGGGTAAGATCGATTCCAATGACGCGCTTTGTTTAAACCGCCTCGCCAACCCGGTTGAATATTACTATGCAGGAACGAAGGAATTTGCCAATGCATTGCGCGCTCAGGTGAGCCTGGATGCCGAAACCGTCACAGAACTGATTACGCAATTCGAGGATGACAATCCGACGATAGCGAGTGACGAGACTGTGGAAACACTTTGCACAATGGCTGATGAAGCGCTGGGTGCATCGCATGATCTGACGAAACACCTGAAAGCCACAAGGGACCGATACGATACGGCAAGGCATGGACGCAATACCGTGTATGGTAGTAGCCGCGACTCTGATCCAAAGATGCGCAGAGAAGCTGCCAGGCGTGACGACGCAAATCGGGAAGCGCTCGCGCGAATAGCCGAAATGACGGATCCGACTGAAGAGGCATCGCTTGCAAAGGCCATCGACGGATTCAATGCGCTTGGGAATATGCATGACCTAAAGGGCGGCTTCTTTTCGGCATTGCGTGATAAAGTGCCTTTTGCTTCCCGTGGTCAGTATGTGCGCAACATCGCCAAACTGGAGCATTTGTATTTCTACTGGAAATTTGCCGAACTGAAAGACGCAAAGGAAGCGTGGGGTGGAGCTTCCGCAGCACTCGTATCAATTTATAGGAGTCTTGCTAAACCGCTCATCCTTGCCCATGCAGACAATCTTGTCCATAATGGTCAGTTCTCGGGCTCAAGCATCAAGGAAATTTCAGAATTCACCGACGTACCCATGGCCGAACTCGTCCTTGAGGTCATTAAAGTATTTTCGCGTCCTGACAGTACTATCGCCGGTTCGGTATGGCTTGCATTCGCAAATTTCATATGCTCGGAAGCGAATGAAGGACAAGGGCAGCTTGCGCTGAAGCGACTTTTATCGAGTGACTCGGCTCGAATTGCTGACTCCGTGACGGACGGTTCGTGGAAAGCTGGCTGCTACCCAGCAGATGACTTCGTAGAAATCGCGGCTGGATTGATTTGGCGCGTTCTCGGTTCGCCTCATGCTGGTGACAGGTGGCGCGCAGCTCATTGCATACGCCGATTTGCAAAGTTCGGGCGCTGGGACATTGTTGACAAGGTAGTTGCCTCTTTTGGTACAAAGACTGCCGCATCATTCCAGGCACCAGAACTCGGTTTTTATTACCTGCATGCCCAGCTTTGGCTGTTGATCGCCATTACGCGCGCCGCTATTGATCATCCCGACCAGGTGACGCGTTATAAGGACCTACTTTTGGCTGTTATCATGGAAAAAGACGAGCCGCATGTGCTTATGCGCCACTTTGCCGCCAAAGCGCTTCTTGCCTGTGTTGATCTGAATAACCTGACACTGGAGGCAGGCACACTCAAGACCGTGCGCAATGCCGATAAATCTCCTCACGTACGCTTACGAGGAAAAATCCGAAACGGCGGTGGATTTTATCAGGGTCGTCCGAAGTCTGTACCAAAACCGTCCTATCAGTTTCGTTTGGAATATGATTTCAATAAGCACGATGTCGATAGTCTTGGCCGTGTTTTCGGCAAAGGTTGCTGGGAAGTCGATGACATGGTCTCAGGTATCGTGCAAAAAATCGATCCGTCTACAACAAATATGCATGAGGATGGAGGCCGCGAGCCGCGCGGGCGAAATTCCCATGGGATGACGACCAGTTTTCACGGCTATGGGCAACAGCTCGGCTGGCATGCTCTCTTCATTGCTGCAGGCAAGTTGCTTGCCGCCTATCCTGTGACGGATGACTCGTGGTACGAAGACGACCCCTGGCGAGAGTGGCTCGGCCGCTATGAGCTTACGCGCAAGGATGGGTTATGGCTTTCCGACGGGACAGATAGGACACCTTATGACGCCACCGTGAGTGTGCTTGAATCGAAGAAGGAAAGGCTCGCGATAACCGGCGATCAGAAGAAAATTATGGCCCTAGCCGGCATCGACTTTAGAACAGGTATTGGCAAAGAGCTTATTGTCCAGGGCAGATGGCATTCATCCGATGGTGTTGGAATCGAAATATCCTCTGCGCTTGTTGCTCCACAAAAGGCTGCGCAATTAGCAAGGAGAATGATCCGCGAAAAACCCATGCATGTTTGGATGCCTGTTTTTCAGGGCGGCCTAGATGGTAGCGAATATCTCCAAAGCGATGCGAAGGAGTACTTACCTTGGATAGTATGTCCATCCGGAGAAGCACGTTTGGATGAACATGATCCATATGGCGTTTCGGCAGCCAACCATAGATCGTGTCTTGCGCAAAATTATTCAGAGCTTTGTAAGCTGACGCAACAAGATGCATTTGGACGTTTCTGGAAAAACAATCATGGGACGCTATCGCTCCGGGCCGAGGCTTGGGGACGAGATGAAACCAATCGAGAAGACGGTCCTTATCCGGGGCAACGGCTTATTTGTAAATCAAACGCACTTAAGGAGGTTTTGGCGAAATGTGACAAGGAACTGCTATTACTTTTCGTTCTTGAGCGTTTTGAGAAAGAAACCTATCAAAGCAGCGGGCAGTTTTCTCATTCCGTCGGTGTGGTGCGGATTGATAAGTCACTCAGTGTGGAATACTTCAAGGGTCGTGTGAACTACTTAGACAAGTTGGCCCGTTAGCTGGCTCAAACAGCTACAGGATACACGCACCGGCAGAACAAAGATCAGGTCCATTGGGGAAATGTACAAGGACCCAAGGAAAAATTTTCGCTGCTTTGGGTACAATAGGCGCACAAAACGAAAAAAGCCACTTAGCAAGCTGTCTGCTAAGTGGCTGTAATTTCTGGTGGACGAGGCGGGATTCGAACCCGCGGCCTTTGGCTTCGGAGGCCAACGCTCTATCCAGCTGAGCTACCCGTCCATGTCGGAATTGCGGTCCTTACTTACCATACAATCCGGCGGGTTTCTAGCCTAAAATAGCCCTCCGCCTTTTGGGAAGGCAGGCCGCCCGCCGAATTCGACCGGCGAATCCAGCGCAGGTTTCCGGTCGTCACTCCGGGGAATTTGGCGTATCGGTGTGCATCCGGTTGACTTGCAGGCCTGCATCCCAGAGGGCATCGATCAGCCGGTCGATGTTTTCACCCTGCACTTTGAGGGTGACCAACTGATGATCCTCGGAAAAATCGGGAAAGACGGTGATGCCGAGCACAGTCATCTCGCATTTCTTGAATACGTTCAGCATGGTGTAGAACGAGGCCGGTTTGCGGTCGATCTTTATTTCGATCCGGGCGCCCTGTTTGCGCGCGCCGAGTACCTCGAGAAAGGCGTCGAAAATATTGGTTTCGGTGATGATCCCGGCAAGTTCCTCGTCCTGCATCACCAGGAGCGAGCCGAATTTATGGGTGCGCATCAACAGGGCCGCCTGTTCCAGGGGGGTGGACGGATCAACGGTGACCACTGATCGGGTCATGATCGCACCGGCCTCGATGCGCCCGACCTGTTCCAGGTTGTCCGGACTGACGCTGGGGTCGAAAATGGACGGCATGGCCCGGAAAAGGTCCTCACGGCTGATGATGCCGACCACCTTGCCGTCGTCCACCACCGGCACCCGGCGAATGCGGTGTTCGCGCATCACCTGCTCGACCTCGACAATCGGCTGGCTACTGGTGACGGTGAGGACGTTGCTGGTCATCCATAGTTTGACGAACATGGGCGGCTCCCGAAATTATTTCTTGTTGGGGATAACGAGAATGGTGCGATGGTGGGCATCGGCGGCGAGGTGTTCCTGGAGACGGAAACAGACGTTGCTCATGGTCACGGGAAGCACCATGCGGCTGTTGCCGATGCGGATTTCCGTACCGGCAAAGACCTTGCCCCTGACAACGATCGTACACTCCAGGGCGTGGGAAAGGCCATGATCCGCAGGCTCCCGGTCTTTGGCAATGATGAGGTTCAACTGGGCGAATTCCTTCCGGCTCGCTTCATGGGACTCGATCAGTTCGTCGAGTTCCTCACCCGCCGCGCGCAGGCCCATGCGCCGCCGCAGGGTTTCGACCGCTTCGGCCTGGCTGGTCAGGGTGCGCTGCAACTCGAAGAAACGTTGCAACTGCTCCGGCGAGACCGCCGCAATCAGCATCGAGGAGGGGGCGATGTCCGAACCGATGTTGCCGGCGGTGATGGACCCGAAGGCGACAAGTTGCGAGGCAACGATTCGGGCCGAGGGGTTGCAATGCAGATCGCCCGAGGCGTGCAGCCGGCAATACGAGCCATGCTGCCTGAGGATCGTCTTGCCGCCGCTGCGCACCCTGCCCTGCACCACGAAGGCCACATCGATATCGCCGCGGGCGTGGACAGTGGCAAATCTGCCGACCACCCCGCCCTTGATCACCACGCTGCCGTCCGATCGCACCTGCGCTTTCTCGACATCGCCGCTGACCAGGACGTCACCCAAGGCATTGACCTTGAACTTCGGCTTGATCGACCCCTTGATTTCGATGGCGTCGCGGGAGATAATATTGCCGGTTTCGTAATCGATGTCCTGGGCGACCACCTGTCGGGAACAGACCTTGACCGAATTTTCGGTCACCATGGAAAGGACCCCGGAGCGGAGCGCCCGGATCTCGCCGGTGGCCTCGTTGAGGGCGGCATCGTCCATGGTCCGGACAACGATATCCTTTCCGGCCAGCGGGGCGATGGCCGTGCCGTAGATGTCTCTGCCCGCTATTCCGGCCGATGGCGGGATCTTGTGGGCGATCAACTGATCCTTGTTGACGCCGATGAACATGTTGCGCTCCCGAAAGTCGATCTCGCCGTTCCCCATGACTTTTCCGGGCAAGGAGCCGACTTCGATCGCGAACCGGAGCCAGGCGTCCTTGCCCTTGACCGGCAGGGTTCCCAGGGCGACCACGGTTTGCTGCGGCTGGAGCTCGGTGATGCCGCGTTCCAGGCAGTTTGTCAGGACATTGGGGAGGAGGCCAAAAACTATGTGCTCCTCGTCAAGAATTTGGCGGATGGTTTCCCGGTCCGGCAGGGAATGGCCCGGCGGCGGTGGCTTGAGGCAGAGCAGGGCCTGCATTCGGTCCGGGGTGACCCGGATCAACCGGTCGACGCCGAGGTGCAGGTGTTCGAGCTGGCCTTTGACGGTGGAGGTGAATACCGGATAGCCGCTGACCCCGGCGACCAGTTGCCGGCTCGCTTCATCGACAACGACGTTGTCGCCGGCCTGGAGCACCTGTTCCGCCGGCGAGGGGCAGGGAATCGTCTGGCCGAAGATATCCTTGCCAGCTCGGGGTTCGAGCGGCGGACCCGGTTCGGTGAGGAATTCGCCCTTGATGAACAGGGGGACGAGGAGGATTTCGACCTGTTGACACTGACCGTCGGCATCGGATTGCTCGATGGTTCGAGAAACGGGCGTGAAGCGGGGGTGCAGCCCCCTGCGACCGGCGACCGGCGCGGTGCCCGTGGCCAGCCGCAGCGGTTCGCCCCATGGTTCTTCCGCGTCGATCCGAGCCTGGGCCAAGGCGAGGGCCTCCCCATCGATGCCATGGACAATACCCAAGCGGGCGAGCAGGTGGGTGAGCCCTTCTCCGGCGCCCAGCCGTATGTCCGCATCTGCCGCGGTGGTAGCGCGCAGGGTGGCGCTGAGACGATCGGCACCGATATGGAGGAAAAGGGATACGTTGTCCACGATCTGTCGGGGCAATAAAAGGAGAGGGGTTAATAAAAATAGTACGGTAAAGGGGATAGAACCACAAGGTGGAACCCGGTTTGCCGTGGATTTGGCCGGTTCGCCGGGATGAATTCCGTTGCTTCAGTCGATACCGACAAGGGAAAATGGCCCGGAGTCAATCCCGCTGTTGACGGAGGCCCTCCATATATTCCTCCCATTCCACCGGCAGCGAGGATTTTTTCTTGTTGTTGCACTCCTTGCAGCAGGGCACCAGGTTGTCCTTGGTGCTGCGGCCCCCACGGGTCAAGGGGATGACATGGTCCATGGTCAGGTTATGATACCCGACCTTGTGGCCGCAGTACCAGCAGGTGCCGGCGGCGGTCTTCTGCTGCCACCAGCGGGTCTTGCGCAATGTTCTCGCCTTGTTGCGTTCGGCCCGGATCAGGGCCTCGTCGATGGCCGCAACGGAGAAATAATCGATACTCATCCGGCGAGTTCTCCCAGCAGCAGTTGGCGGACCCGGCCGACCAGATAGAGCGACCCGGCCACGCAGATCAGGTCTTCGGGAGCGGCAAGCTGTTGCACCATGGTCAGGGCCTGGTCCACGGTCTCGGCGCAGCGGGCTTTGGTTTGCATCTCGGGCGGCAATCCGGCCAAGAGCGCGGCCGGGGTCGCGGAGCGCTGCGATTCGGCCTGGGTGAGCACAACGGCATGGGCCCGGTCCAGCAGATCGAGGAAGGCGGCGCCCAGTCGCTTGTCCGCCATGTTGCCCCAGACGAGCAGAAGCCTCCGATGGTGATGGTCCTCCTCCAAGGTGCGGACCAGGGCTGCCACCCCGGCCTCGTTGTGAGCGCCGTCGAGGAGGATCTCCAGGGTTTGGCCCTGATATCGGACCGGGACCAGTTCCATCCGGCCGGGCCAACGAACCTGCCTCAGCCCGGTGGTCAAGACCTGGGGGGTGACCGGAAAGACCGGCGCCAGCACTTCGAGCGCGGCCAGGGCCAGGCTGGTGTTGACCACCTGATGCTCGCCGGGCAGGGTCAGGGGCAGATCGGTGCGGACCGCGCCGGAGAGCGGCTGATATGCGAATTTGTCCCGGCCTGTGCGTTCCCCCGCAAAATCGCGGCCGTACATGAACAACGGGCTCCGCAGTGCTTGGCAGCGGGCCTCGATCACCGGCACGGCCTCAGGGGCGCGGCCGGAAAAGATCACTGGCACCCCGGGTTTGACGATGCCGGCCTTTTCCCCGGCAATGGCCTCCAGGGTGGAGCCGAGATGCTCTTCGTGGTCGCGGCTGATATCGGTGATGACCGCCACCTGGGGCGTCACCACGTTGGTGGCGTCGAGCCGACCGCCCATGCCGGTCTCCAGGATGACCACCTCTGCCTGCTGTTCCGCGAACCACAACAGGGCCAGCAGGGTGGTGCACTCGAAATAGGTGGGCAGGGGACGACCGTGGAGCAGGGAGGCCAGTCGGGTGATCAATTCGGCAAAATCGGCCCCGGAGATGAAGCGATCGTCGATTCGGAACCGCTCGCGTACCGAACTGAGGTGGGGCGAGGAGTAGAAGCCGGTGCGGTAGCCTTCGGCCGAGAGGATCGCCCGCAGGGTGGCGCCCACCGAGCCCTTGCCGTTGGTGCCGGCAAGGTGGATGATTTTCAACTTTTCCTGGGGATTGCCGAGTTCGGCCAACAGGGATCGGGTGGTGTCCAGGCCGAGCTTGATCTTGAAGAATTGGCGTTGGTCCAGCCAGGTTTCGGCTTCCTGAACGTTCATGGCTGCGGTCTGCAACCCCTTCTCATCCGACGATCTCCAGCTTGGCGTAATCGAGATGGAGGATTTTGCTGCCGTGGCGGTCGAAATGAACTTCGACCCTCCGGGGACCGGGGACCGAGACGATCCGGCCGAGGCCGAAAAAGGCGTGATTGACCTGCATTCCCTCGGTGTAGGTGGTCCGGGCCGAGACCACTTTGGGCGACGACGCGGCCGCCGGCAAGTCCTGGTACAGGCTGGTCAGGGGGGGCGAGGTGGTGCCGGCCCGGTCGACGGTGGTGTAGAGGCCGGGGCTGATCTCGCGGAGAAAGGGCGACATCGCGGCCCGCAGTTGCTGCCGGTCAGGGGTGACCAATTCGCGGGGATAGGTGAGGAAGAGCTGCCTCTTGGCGCGGGTGGCGGCCACGTAGAGCAGGCGCCGCTCCTCTTCCCACTGCTCGCCTGGGGTGGCGTTCTGATGGGGAAAGCGGCCCTCGGCCAGGCCGATGACAAAGACCGTGTCCCATTCCAGCCCCTTGGCCGAGTGGATGGTGGAGAGAATCAGCCGCTGGTCGTCGGCCAGGGCGTCCGTTGCGGTCCCGGTCTCGGGCGGATCGAGGGCGGTGTCGTCGACAAAGGATTGCAGGTCGCCGTAGCCGCCGATCAGGGCCTTGATCTGATCCAGTTCCTTGCGCCGCTTGGGATAGTCGTCGTAGTACATCTTCTCGAAGATCGGCCCGTAATAGTCCATGACCACATCGAACTGATCCGACGGGGTCAGCGTTGGTGTCGACAACCCCCGCAAGGTGGCGATCAGCCGATCGAACTGGGCTTTCCAGGCCGGACCGGGCCGGTAAGCAGCCAGGGCGTTGATCGGGGTGTCCGCTTCCCGGATGGTGGCCAGGATCTTTTGCACCGTTTTGGGGCCGACCTTGTCCAGTTGCAACAGGATGCGATTCCAACTGAGGTTGTCCCAGGGGTTGATCACCACCCGGAAAAAGGAAAGCAAATCCTTGATATGGGCCGATTCGGTGAGTTTGAGGCCGCCACGCTTGTCGAACTCGAACCCGTGACCGGCCAGTTCGATCTCCAGCTTGAAGGAATGAAAGCCGGAACGGAAGAGCACCGCGATTTCGCGCAGGGAAACGCCCTCTTCCTGCCGTTTCTTGATGGCCTGGACCACGAACCGGGCCTCGGCCGCTTCGGTGGGGGCCGCCACCAGGTGCGGCCGGATGCCGCCGGTGATGCTGGTGAACAGCGTTTTGGTGAATTTCTTCTCGGCGTTGGCGATGATGGCGTTGGTCAGTTGCAGGATCGGCTCGGTGGAGCGGTAGTTTTCTTCGAGCTTGACGATGGTGGTCCCTGGAAACTGCTCGGGAAAGCGCATGATATTGGAGAAATCAGCCCCCCGGAAGCTGTAGATCGACTGGGCGTCGTCGCCGACCACCATGACGTTGCTGTGACGATAGGCGAGCAGGCGGACGATCTCGGCCTGCAGCAGGTTGGTGTCCTGGTATTCGTCGACCAGGATGTATTGAAAGCGGGTCGACAACTCGTGCCGGGCCGTTTCCGATTCGGCCAGCAGCCGTTTCCAGTAGACAAGGAGGTCGTCGTAATCCATCAAGCCGTGGTCGAGCTTGAACTGGCGGTAATGTTCGGCGATGGTCAGGAATTCGTTGACGAACTCGCTTAAATGGATGTGGTCGCGATAGACCAGTTGCTCGATGGTGGCTGCCTTGTTGACCGACCCGGAGATCAGGTTCATCACCACCCGTTTCGAGGGGAAGCGCTTGCCGGCCCCGGCCATGCCCAATGAGGATTTGAGCAGGTTGATGATGCCTTCGGCGTCGCCCCGGTCGATGATGGTGAAGTTGGCGCCCAGGCCGAGGTGATGGCCGTAGCGGCGCAGCAGGATGTTGGCGGTGGCGTGGAAGGTGCCCCCCATCACCCGGCGGCAGGAACCGGCGGTGAGCTCGCTGGCCCGGTGGAGCATCTCCTGGGCGGCGCGGCGGGTGAAGGTGAGCAGCAGGATCGATTCCGGCGGCACGCCCCGGTCGATGAGATGGGCCATCCGATGGACCAGGGTGCGGGTCTTGCCCGAGCCGGCCCCGGCGATCACCAGGATCGGGCCGTCGCCATGGGTGACGGCAATGCGTTGCGCGGGATTGAGGAGTTCGGGGGAGGCTGCGGCGTGCGGTTCAGGCTCGGTGCCGGGAAAAAGATGGGTGTGCATACCGGGTTTTCTACCACAGCGAGGGCTGGGGCGCAATGGCTGTTGACATCTGCCATCGCCACTGGGTACATTCGCAAGCCGCAGCGGATTTCGGGTTGCCCTCTGGTGCGGGAATCGTTGCGACCTCGGCAAAAACTCCTGCAAGGCATAACCGCTGGCCCCCGCAACCGGGGGGCAAGGGCGGGCCGAACGAATCTTCGCAGGCTGACAAATTATTGACAGAAGGGGCGGGTACAACAATGCAGCCAGAACAGATCTTTACCGACAAAGTACTCCAGACCCTATTTCCACCGGAGCGCGCCAATGATTTTTTCGACGCGCTTTTCGGCGATGCCAGCGAGGGGGCCTACGACATTGCCCTGACCTTTGCCGGCTATGACCGCCACCAGCAGACCCTCGACTTTTTGCTCAACCTGCACGAGCGGCCGGGACGTTGTCTGGCCTGCAACCTGACGTACGGCCTGCCCGAGGTTTTCAGCCGGCATCCGGTGATCAATATCAAGGGGTTGGTGGCGGACATCGGCCAACTGCTCGGCCCCGAGATGGTCTGCAAGAGCTGGAAACTGGGGCATACCGAGCAGAAAGGGCGATCACTGCACTGCATTCCGCTGCGGATACAGCTCGGAAAGGGAGCGTAGCGAAGGGTGCCGCTAATTGACGGCGATCTGGGCCCGGCCGTTGGCCTTGGCCTGGTAGAGGATGTCGTCGGCCAATTCCATCCAAGTGTCGATGGTCATGCCGGATTGCCATTCGGAAAGGCCGATGCTGACCGCCAATTTTCCGACATTGGTAACGATGCCCAGTTGTTCCACGGCCAGGCAAAGCCGTTCCGCCAGGAAGCGGGCATCATGCATGCTGGTGTCGGGCAGGACGAGCAGGAACTCGTCGCCGCCCATCCGCACCAGCATGTCGGTGAGCCGGACCTCTCCCTTGAGGACCTCGGCAACCTGCTTGAGGACCTGATCCCCCATGAGATGGCCCATGGTATCGTTGACCGCCTTGAAATGATCCAAATCGAGGGCGGCCAGGGTCAGGGGATGGCCGTGCCGTTTGGCCTGTTCGACGATGGAGCCGATCCGCTCCTCGAAGACAAAGCGGTTGGGCAGGCCGGTGAGGCTGTCCCGACGGGCCTGGGCAAAGATCTCTTCGTACTCCAACGCCCGTTTCAGCGGATCGACGAAAATGGCCAGGGACTCGTCGATGAATTCCAGTTCGTCCTCGGTGAGCGGTTTGCCTTTGCGCAGAATCACCAGGAGTCCCTGGCAATCGGTGGAGTTGAACAACCATTTGTGGACCCGGAATCCTTCGACCTGGGCAGTGGTTGCTTCCTGGTCGGCCGGTTGCTCCAGAATCTCCTGGGCCAGTTGGATGGCCTGCCGCCGCTTGGGGCCGTGATAGGAGCAGAACATGTGCATGCGCTGGCGGGTGGGGTTGTGGTAGCCGATGAGCTCGTGCCCGATAAACTCCATCAGCCAGATCGAATAGGCCTCGATCATGGCCGGCAGATCGAGGATCCCCGCCATTCTTTGGTACAGCGTGTTGATCTTCCTGAGTTTTTCCGATTGCTGCCGGTAATGGCACAACTCGGACAGTAGATTTTCCATGGTGGAGGCAACCTGGATATCGATCTGATCGTCAAGTACTTTCATGTCCATGGTATTCACGTCATCGGCTAGGGGTGGGAACGGTGCGGCTCGCCGGACCAGGTCCGGCATTGCCGGCTCTCCTGATCGAGAGTCGTTGCCTGACAGCTAAGCGAAATGCGTGCCTGATTGCACAAGAATTGTACAAAAATTTGTATTGTTGAATCAACGTAACATGTTACATGATCTTGTCAACGATAATGTCCACTAACTTTTTGGTGTTGTCATTTTTTCGACTTTTGGAAAGCGGCAGGAAGATGGCATGAGGAACGAATTGCCTTTGGGCCAGATGTTCGTCGCCGGCTTTCGCGGCTGCGAAATAGGGCCGGACCACTGGATCGTCACGGCCTTGGCCAGGGACCGGCTCGGCGGGGTGGTTTTGTTCGAGCGCAATGTCGACGGCACAGAGCAAAACATCCGCTCGCCGCAACAGCTCAGGCAATTGATTCACGATCTGCGCCATCACGCCGTTATTGCGCCGTTTATCGCCATTGACCAGGAAGGGGGCCAGGTTTGTCGTCTCAAGGAGCGGGCCGGATTCGGCCCCTCCCGCAGCGCGGCGGAGTTGGCCAAGGAAGGCGTGGCCGCCACCGAACGTTTCGCCGCGCGCATGGCGGCGGAATTGGCGAACTGCGGCATCAATCTCAACTTCGCGCCGGTGGTCGATCTCGATCTCAATCCGGCCAACCCGATCATCTCCCGCTTTCAGCGCAGTTTCGGGGCCGAGCCGATGACGGTGGCCGCCCATGCCCGCGCCTTTGTCGAGGCCCATCATCGCCACGGCATCGGCTGCTGCCTCAAGCACTTTCCCGGCCACGGCAGCGCCGGCAGCGATTCCCATCTCGGTTTTGTCGACAGCACCGACTGCTGGCACCCGATCGAGCTGGAACCCTATCGGCTCCTGCTGGCCGAAGGGTATGGTGACGGAATCATGACAGCGCACCTGGTCAACCGCCATCTCGACCCGTCCGGGCTGCCAGCCACCCTGTCGCCAATGGTGATCACCGATCTCTTGCGCCGACAGCTCGGTTTTGCCGGGGTGGTGTTCAGCGACGATCTCCAGATGCGGGCGATCAGCCAGGGCTGGAGTTATGTCGAGGCAGTGCAGCGGGCCGTGCTTGCCGGGGTGGATGTGCTGGTGGTGGGCAACAATCTGGCCCCGGTCGAGGATGCGGTGGCCGAGGGCATCCGGGCCATCGAGGCCCTGCTTGACAGCGGCCGCATCGATGCGCACCATATCCGCCGTTCGCTGGCGCGCATTGCGCTCTTTAAGAAAAAAATCACCGGACAACAACCATGGACACCTCCCGCCCCACCCACAGCCTCGTGATCGGCTATGTCGCCTGGCTGTTCGGGTTCATCGGCGCCCACCGTTTCTACTACGGCAAACCGGTTTCCGGCACCCTCTACTTCTTCACCCTGGGCCTGTTCTTCATCGGCTGGTTCGTCGACCTCTTCCTCATTCCGGCTATGGACCGCGAGGCCGACATCCGCTTCATCCCCGGCCCCATCGATTACAATGTCGCCTGGCTGCTGCTGGTGTTCCTGGGGTTGTTCGGTATCCACCGGTTCTACCTGGGCAAGATCGGCACCGGCATCCTCTACCTGCTCACCCTCGGCCTCTGCGGCCTGGGCTATATTTATGACCTCTGGACCCTCAACGACCAGATCACCCTGATCAACGGCAGCGCCGGTCAGGGGCCGTCCGGACGGCAGGCGATCTGATGGGGAAGGGCAGGGGGGCGACGGTTGGAGTCGATCATATGACCGTCGGGGCCGGAACAGTGGCCGGGGAATGACAGGGAATCGTTTCCACCCCAACGGGCGGACAACCAAAGCGGGGCATGAGGCCGCGCAAGGAACAAAAACCATGCAGAACAACAACGGCTGCAAGCCGGAAATTGCGTATCCCTGCCGCTGGCAGTACCGGCTGATCGGCGAGGAGCGAACCGCGATCATCGCCGCAATCGGCACCGTGGCGGACCTCTCGGTCTGCGCGATCAGCGAGGGCAATGTCAGCTCCGGCGGCCGCTATCTCAGTCTCAACGTGGAGATGACCGTCAACGACGAGGTCGAACGGCTGCGCTTCTACCGGCTATTTGCCGCCGATCCGGCCATTCGGGTGGTGCTATGAACAACGAGACAATGAACGAACAACCCTTGGTTGATAACAAGGTCATACCGGTGATGCGGGAGGCGATCACCACCGTGCAGATGATCCTGTTCAAAATCCTGCGGCAGAGCGCCCACGACCGGTTTGTCGATCAGGTCGAGCCCCATCATACCCACCTGGCCGGCGCGGTGATCAACAACCTCTTCGGCACCCGGCCGGCGGACCAAGCAGTGGTCGCCTTCGCGGCTGCCAACCGGGAACTGGTGGAGCGGGAACTGCGGGAACTGGCCGACCGTTGTGCCCCGCTGTTGCCCCTGCTCACCGATACCCTGCGGATGAAGACCATCTGCGACAACCAGGAGTCCATCCATTCCATCCCCTCCCTGCTCATGGCCCGCGCCCTGGGCATCCTCCAGGAAGACCGGCCCCTGCCCCTGCCGTCGACCTTCATGTTGCAGGTGCGGACCCTGGCCGCCAGCCACGGGCTTATTCAGCCGAGCGAACCCATGGCGGCCGCTCCTCCCCCCGAAGCACCACCAGCGTAGCCCCCCAGGAACCGCCCGCCTCGTCGGCCAGGCGGAATTCGGCCACTGTGTCCATCCGGGCGAGCAAGGCGTGCACGGTCCGCCGTAGGGTGCCGGTGCCCTTGCCGTGGACGATCCGCACCCGGAGGATGCCCTTGCTGCGGCATTCCTCCAGATAGTCCGGGATGAGCGTCTTGAGGTCGGCCGGTCGAAAGGCGTGCAGGTCGAGGGTGCCGTCAATGGGCAGGATGACCGGTTCGAGTTCATCCATGGTTGCATTGTTCATCGAGCACGGCCAGGGCCACGGTCGCGGCCCGGTCCGAGGCGCCCGGTCCGCCCAGTCGTTGTCGGACCTCGGTCAGTCCCGCCAGGATAGTTTGCCGTGCCTCCCCATCTGCAAGCATCACCTGCACTTCATGCGCGATCTGCCCGGGATTGGCCGCATTCTGAAGAAGCTCCGGGATAATGGCCCGTTCACCGATCAGGTTGACCAGGGAGAAAAAGCGCACCCCCCGGATCAGGAGCCGGCCCAGCCAGTAGGTGCGAGGACTGGTGCGGTAGGTGGCCACGGTCGGCACACCCAGGATGCCCAGCTCCAGGATCACCGTGCCCGACGCGGCCATTGCCGCGTCGCAGGCCGCCATCATCGCGTAGCGGTCGTCGGTGATTACCCGGATATCGAGCCGGTCGCCCCAAGCGGCCAGGCCGTGCGCGTCGAGCAGGGCTCGGTCGATGGTCGGGGCCTGGGGAAGGAGAAAAGTGAGATTCGGATTGTCCCTGGCCAGGAGTCCGGCGGCGGCGAGAAAATCCGGCAGCAGGTTTGCGATCTCCTTGCGCCGGCTGCCGGGCAATAGCCCGACCAGTTTGCTCGTGGGGTCGATCCCGTGCAGGGCCCTGAATTCGGCGGGAGCCATCCCCGGTTTGACCGAATCGAGCAGGGGATGGCCGACAAAATCGACCGCAACGCCATGCCGGGCGTAAAAGGCCTGCTCAAAGGGGAGGATGACCGCCATCCGGTCGACCAGCCGTTTGATGGTGCGGACCCGGCGGCTGCGCCAGGCCCAGACCTGGGGGCTGACGTAGTAGAACACCGGGATGCCCAGTTGCTTGGCTTTCTTGGCCAAAAGCAGGTTGAAGTCGGGATAGTCGATGAGGATGAGCAGGGCCGGGCGATGGCGGCGCATGCGCTCGATCAGGGTGCGGCGGGCGCGGAGGATGTCGCCCAGATGGCCGAGCACTTCCACTGCCCCCACCACCGCCAGCTTGGCCGCATCGCAGAGCAGTTCCATCCCGGCGGCTTGCAGTTCCCGGCCGCCCATGCCGCAGAAATGCAAATTCGCGTCCCGTGCCCGCATGGCCCGGACCAGATGGGCGCCGTGGAGATCGCCCGAGGCCTCGCCGGCCACGACCATGACCTCGCGGCCTTGAGGGCTAAGGGTGGTATTCATCGGCAGCCGTCCGTTCAGTGGGGCTTGAGAAAGGCCAGCAGATCGCCGCGGCCCTCGTCGTGCAGCATCTGCTCGATCCGCTCCCGGTCACTGTGAATCTGCGCGACCACCTGCAGGGCCACGTCCAGGGCCCGCCGCCCTTCCTCGCCGGCCACGGCCGGCCGGGTGCGCTCGCGGACATTGCGGACGAAATCGCGCAGTTCCAGTTCCAGGGCATCCTGGTCCTGGAAGGACGACTTGCTGATCTCCGGCACCGGATGGCCACCGTCCTTGCCGGGCTGCAACCGTACCGCCATGATCTCCTTGCGGCCGAAATCCACCGACAGGTATTGACCGGGCTGGAAGATGCGCATCCGCCGCATGTTCTCCATGGAAATACGGCTGACCGTGATGTTGGCGGTGCAGCCGTTGGCAAAGATCAGGCGGGCGTTGGCGATGTCGGTCAGCTTGGTGATCACCGGCGAGCCCGCGGTGAGGATGGAGACGATGGGTGAGTTGACGATGGAAAGGACGATGTCGATGTCGTGGATCATCAGGTCGAGGACCACATCCACGTCCGTGCCCCGCTCCTTGAACACCGAGATACGGTGGGCCTCGATGAACAGGGGATGGGTGAGCAGGGGCTGCATGGCCAGGACCGCCGGGTTGAACCGCTCCAGATGGCCGACCTGGAGGATGCAGCGCTGCTCGTGGGCCAGTTTGATCAGGTCGTCGGCCTCGGTCAGGGTGGTGGTGATCGGTTTTTCGACCATGACGTCGACCCGCTCCCGGAGGCAGGTCTTGGCCACCTCGTGGTGGAGACTGGTGGGCACGGCAATGGAGACCGCATCCACCAGGGGGAGGAGCTTGCGATAGTCGGCAAGGGGGCGGCTGCCGCATTCGTCGGCCACCAGTTGCGCCCGGGCCGGATCGGCATCGGCCACGCCCACCAGTTCGACATCCTCCATGGCCGCATATTTTTGGGCATGAAAACGCCCGAGATATCCGACACCTATGACCCCAACCTTGACAATTTTCTTCATGTTTGTTGCTGTTCCTTTTTTCTGGCGGATTTTTGCAGCCGTCAGGATGGTTGTATCTATGAATGTGTTGGTTCCGAAGGCGGTACCCTACCGGAGCGCCGACCTGTTATCGTTCGTTGTGGCTGGCCAATTTGGTCCGGCCATGCCGGTTAAATGCCGAGATAGGCTTTTTGGATGGCAGCATTGCTGCGGAGCGCCGCTGCCGTATCCTCCATGACGATCCGCCCGTTTTCCATGACATAGCCCCGGTCCGCCACCTGCAGGGCCAGGTTGGCGTTCTGTTCCACCAGCAGGAGAGTGGTGCGGTGTTCCTTGTTGATTTGGACAATGCGGGCAAAGAGCTGCTTGGTGACCAGCGGCGCCAGACCCATGGAGGGCTCGTCGAGGAGCAGCATCCGGGGGCGGGCCATGAGGGCGCGGGCGATGGCCAGCATCTGCTGCTCGCCGCCGGAGAGGGTGCCGCCGGGCTGGTCGCGCCGCTGGGCCAGGATCGGGAACAGTCCGTAGAGCAACTCCTTGTCCGCGCCAATCTTCCGCTGGTCCCGGCGGAGGAAGGCCCCCAGATCGAGGTTTTCGGCCACGGTCAGATCGGGGAAAATATGCCGTCCCTCGGGCACCTGACAGAGGCCCGCCTTGACAATGGCATCCGGCGCCTGGCCGGTGATCGGATTGCCCGCAAACAGGATTTCGCCCCGACCCAGGGGGATCATGCCGCTGATCGCCATCAGGACCGTGGACTTGCCCGCCCCGTTGGCGCCGATCAGGGTGACGATCTCGCCTTCCCCCACCCGGAGATCGATCCCGCGCACGGCCCGGATAGGGCCATACGAGACCTCGACCCCGCGGAGTTCAAGCATGGTCGGCCTCCTCGCCCAGATAGGCCTTGATCACCGCCGGGTCGTGCCGGACCTCTTCCGGCGTGCCCTCGGCGATCTTGCGGCCGTAGTCCATGACGAAGATGTGGTCGGAGAGCCGCATCACCAGTTTCATGTCGTGCTCGATCAGGAGGATGGACAAGCCGTCGGCCCGGATCGAGGTGATCAGGGCCTCCAGCTCCAGGGTCTCGTGGGGATTCATCCCGGCCGCCGGTTCGTCGAGGAGCAAGAGCCGGGGTTCGGTGGCCAGGGCGCGCCCAATCTCCAGCCGCCGCTGCGCCCCGTAGGGCAGATTCCTGGCCAGCTCGTCGGCCTGATCGGCCAGCCCGATCCGTTCGAGCAAAGCAAGGCTCGTGCCAACGATCTCTCTTTCCTCACGCACGGTGGCCGGCGGCCGGAAGATGGCCCCGAACACCGTGGCCCGGGTGCGGCAGTGGCGGCCGATCATCACGTTTTCCAAGACGGTCATGTTGGGGAACAGACGGATGTTCTGGAAGGTGCGGGCCAGGCCCTGTTCGGTGATCCGGTTGGGTTTGAGGCCGCCCAGCCTCCGGGGCGGTTTGCCGGGCAGGGTCAGGAGCAGTTCGCCGCCGGTGGGCACATAGATGCCGGTCAGGCAATTGAAAAAGGTGGTCTTGCCGGCGCCGTTGGGCCCGATCAGGGCCGCGATCTCGTTGTGATGGATGCAGAGATCGAGACGATCCAGGGCCCGGACGCCGCCGAAATCCATGGTCAGGCCGCTGACCGTGAGCAGGGGGTTCATGCACCGTGTCGAAATTGCCACAGGTGCATCCGCGCATGTCGATTCCGCCAGCAATGCCATGGTAATCAGCGGCTGAGGTGGTTGCGGGTATAGGTTCGGCGCACCGTGGCCACAATCCCCTGGGGCCGGACCATCATCATCGCCACCAGGAGGGCGCCAAAGGCGAGCATGCGATAATCGGCCACGGCCCGCAGATATTCGGGCAGCAGGATGAGGATCAGGGCCGCGATCACCACCCCGATGATCGACCCCATGCCCCCCAGGACCACGATGCACAAGATAATCGCCGATTCCAGGAAGGTGAAGCTGGCCGGGTTGATGAAGGTGGTCTTGGCGGCGAAAAAGACGCCGGCCATCCCGGCCCAGGTCGCGCCCAGCGCAAAGGCGGTCAGCTTGGTCCTGGTCTTGTCGATGCCCATGGCCTGGCAGGCGACCTCGTCCTCGCGCAGGGCGTACCAGGCCCGGCCGATGCGGGAGTTTTGCAACCGGTTGACCACGAAGACGGTGAACAGCACCATCCCTATCATCAGGTAATACAGGTAAATGATGGCGGCCTCCAGGGACAGCTCGATGCCGAACAGCCCCGGCCGGGCAATGTTGGCGATGCCGCTCGGCCCTTTTGAGAACGCGCTCCAGTTTTCGAGGATGAGCCGGATGATCTCGCCGAACCCCAGGGTGACGATGGCCAGGTAGTCGCCGCGCAGCCGCAGCACCGGAAACCCGAGCAGGATGCCGAACAGGGCGCCGAGCAAGCCGCCGATGGGGAGCACGGTCCAGAAGCCCAGGCCGAAATGGAGGTGGAGCAGCCCATAACTGTAGGCCCCGACCGCATAGAAGGCGACGTAGCCGAGATCGAGCAAGCCGGCGACCCCGACCACGATGTTGAGTCCCAGCCCCAGGACCACATACATCAGGGCCGTGGTCATGATGTTGATCTGGTAGGTGGAGAAGAGGGCAGGGAAGGCCAGCAGAAACAGGGCGAAGGCAGCAAGCAGGGGCAGGGCGACCCTCCGCTGCCGCAGCAGGCGAAAGGGATCACCGCTTGCCGTCGGTGCCAGTCCCAGGCGGATGCGCTCCTGGCGGGCGGCGCCCCAGGCCAGCCAGAAACGAACGGCCAGCGAAATGCCGCAACTCGCGCCCCCCACCCAGCACAGGTTGGCCCAGCGCCAGAGGACGGTCCGTTCCACCGGATCGACCTTGATCACCAGCAGGGGGAAGGTGAGGAACATGAACCACAAACCGGTGATTAGGGCCTGGCGGAGATCGGTGCGGGTCAGCAGGGCCATGGTTCAGACCTTTTCCACCGTGGCCTTGCCGAGCAGGCCGGCGGGCCGGAAGATCAGGATCAGCACCAGCAGGGAGAAGGCGAAGACGTCTTCGTAGTCGCTGGCGACATAACCGGTGGCAAAGGCCTCGGTCAGGCCGAGGACAAAGCTCCCCAGCACCGCGCCGGGAATGGAGCCGATACCGCCCAGCACCGCGGCGGTGAAGGCCTTGATGCCGGCGATGAAGCCGATGAAGCAATTGATCTGGCCGATATGGGAGGCGATCAAGAGCCCGCCGATAGCTGCCAGGGCCGAGCCGACGACAAAGGTGAGCGAGATGATCCGGTCGACGTTGATCCCTAGCAGCAGCGCCATGGTGCGATCCTGGGCCGTGGCGCGCATGGCCTTGCCGAGACGGGTGCACTTGATCCCCAGGGTGAGGGCGATCATCACCAGGGCGGAGACGACCAGGATCGCCAGGTCGGTGGCGCCGACAATGGCGGCGTAGGGTTCCAGGAAGGCGAATTCCGGGATCAGGGCCGGAAAAGGCAGGAAGTCCGAGGTCTGGGCCAGGAGGACGTAGTTCTGGAGAAAGATGGACATGCCGATGGCCGAGATCAGCGGCGTCAGCCGGGGGCTGTTGCGCAGGGGCCGATAGGCGAGCCGCTCCACCGTGAAGCCGTAGGCCCCGGCCCAGACGGCGGCGGCCAGTGCGGTCAGGATCAGGATGGCGGGCAGCGGCAGGCCGTAGATCGACAGGACCGTGGAGACGATCAGGGCGGTGAAGGCGCCGATCATGTACATCTCGCCGTGGGCAAAGTTGATCAGGCCGATGATGCCGTAGACCATGGTGTAGCCCAGGGCGATCAGGGCGTAGATCGAGCCCCGGGTCAGGCCGCTGAACAGCAGTTCAATGAAATACTCCATGAAAATCACCCGGAAAAATCACGGGATCGGGGAGACGATGCCCAGGTCGGTGCGCGCATGCCGGCAGGAACCGTCAGTGCACCTGCACGAATTGGCCGTTTCGGACCTGATAGATGGTAAAGCCGATCCCTACCGGTTCGCCCTTGGCATCGAATTTGATGTTGCCGAAGGGGGTGGCGACCTCGTTTCCGCGCAGGGCCTTGGCCACCGCCTCCGGCTCGGCGGAGCCCGCCTTGACCATGGCGTTGGTCAGGGCCAGGGTCGCGGCCACTGCATTGTCGAAAAAAGCGCCGGGGTCGGTCCCCTCGGCCTTTTTGAATTTGTCGCGATATTCCTTGGTGATCGGGTTGTTGGAAACATCGGCCGGGCCGGTGGCGTAAACACCCTCGGCATCCTTGCCCGCCACCTTGATAAAGGTGTCGTCCTTGACGCCGTCATCGGAGACGAACAGGGTGGTCAGCCGTTTCTGCCGCATCTGGCCGACGATCTTCGAGGCCTCGGGATGATAGCCGCCGAACAGCACCGCTTCGGCGCCGGAACGCTTGATCTTCTGGATCACGGCGGAATAGTCGACCGCGCCGGGGGTGATGCCTTCGAAGAGCACCACCTCCGCCTGCCCCGCCTGTTCGATGAAGGTCTTGGCATACTCGGCCAGCCCCTTGCCGTAATCGCCCTTGTCGTGGAGCACGGCTATTTTCTTGACCTTGAGGCTCCCCAGGCTGAAATCGACCAGGGTGCGGGCCTGGGTGTTGTCGGCGGCGATGGTGCGGTAAAAATTGGGGTATTCGCCACTCTGGGTCAGTCCGGGGGTGGTGGCCGAGGGCGAGATGACCAACACCTTGGCGTCGCGATAGATGGGCAGGGCCGCCTTGGTGGCGCCGGAGCAGATGTGGCCGATCACCGCCTTGACCCCGGCGGAGACCAGTTTGGTGGCGGTGTTGGTGGCGATCTCCGGTTTGCAGACATCGTCCTCGACCAGCAGTTCCAAGGGAGTGCCGTTGACCCCGCCCTTGGCGTTGACATCCTTGACCACCAGTTGGGCGGCCTTCAGGGACGGCAGGCCGTAGGAGGCGAGGTCGCCGCTGTGGGCCCCGGCCACCCCGATTTTGATGGCACCGGCAGCGGTGGTTATCCCGGCCGTTGCCAGGAGCAAGCCGACGAGGACGGCCAATATCATTCCTGATTTCATGGCGATAACAACCTATTTTCCGGATGGGATTGCAAAAGAGGAGACAATGCTCTACTGTGCCTCTTCATACCGTATTCTGTTTTTTTTGCACTAAAAATGACCTTCTCGGCAGCGGGATGCAGCCTGTCCCCTCGCCATGGACATCGCCTCCACGGCGTCGTTTTTTGCTCTTATGAAGACCACATCGTTCTATTTTGCCCTGGGCCGCCCGCTTTCCCCGATCTACAGCCTGGCCATGCGGCTGCGGGAGGGCTGGTACCGGCGGGGCATCCTCCGGTCGTACCGGCTCGACGTGCCGGTGCTCAGCGTGGGCAACCTGACCCTGGGCGGGACCGGCAAGACCCCCATGGTCCAGCATCTGGCCCGCCTCCTCCAGAATCACGATTTCCGGCCGGCCGTGGTCAGCCGGGGGTATGGGGGGAAGGCCACCGGCAAGGTGAACCTGGTCTCCGACGGCTCCAACCTGCTGCTCGATGCCAGGTCTGCCGGCGACGAACCGCGCCTTTTGGCCGAAACCCTGCCTGGGGTGCCGGTGCTCACCGGCATCGTCCGCCGCCTGCCGGCCCAACGGGCCATTGACATGGGGGCCGATGTGCTGGTGCTCGACGACGGCTTCCAGCATCTGCAAATCGTCCGCGACATCAACCTGGTGCTCTTCAACACCGACCGATTGGCCGGAAACTCGCGGGTCTTTCCCGGTGGCGACCTGAGGGAGCCGGTCGTGGCCCTGCACCGGGCCACCGGTTTTGTCATGACCGGGGTGCAGGAGGCCAACCGCGACCGGGCGCAGCGGTTTGGCGACCTGCTGCGCGCGAAATTTCCCGATATCCCGGTGGCGCAGGCCGGCTACCGGGCGGATTGCCTGGTCGGGATCTCGCCTGCGCGGATGATCGAACCGCTGGCAGCCGAGCCGTTGCCTCCTGAAAAAAAATATTTCGGATTCTGCGGCATTGCCCACCCCGAATCCTTCCGCCGGACCGTGATCGACCTCGGTGTCGAGTTGACCGGCTTTTTCCCCCTGGACGACCATCAGCACTACTCGAAATCGCTGGTGGACCGGCTGCTTGCCGAGGCACGCCGATCCGGGGCCGATGGCCTGCTCACCACGGAAAAGGATCTGGTGAAATTGGCCGCCCTGACAGACGGCCTGCCGCTGCCGCTGCACGGCGTCCGGATGGAGGTGGCGACCGAAACCCCCTTTTTCGAGGACATCCTCCAGGCGGTGCGGACATGGCGCAAACCCGCGTGAGGGTGTGCAGGCGCCACAGGGATGCTGTGTTAAAAAATCAACATTTTCAGCGAGTTTTCCAGAGTGTGTGTTTTTTGCCATGCCAGCGCCGTCATTCCTGAGGGCAGCCTGTCATGGGATGGCGGTTTAAAATTTTGATTTGGTTAAATTTTTTTGATTTTTGGCGGCAAAACGGTGGCCGCCCGGTGGTTGGTTTGGAAATTGCATAATAATACTCGATTGTTATTCTGTCGGTCTCCATACACCCTCATTGCATAGAGTTCGAATGGCACACCAAATAGAGCCACATCAATATACCATCCAACGTTCGGTCAGTTGTTGCGGCGTCGGCCTGCACACCGGCCGTACCGTCAATCTGACCATCAACCCCGCCCCGGCCAACACCGGCATCCAGTTTCTCCGCTCCGACTTGGTTGACCGGCCGGTCATCCCCGCCCGGGTCGAGCGGGTGGTGAACACCACTTTAGCCACCACCATCGGCGAGGGGCAGCACACCGTCTCCACCACCGAGCATCTTTTGGCGGCGTTGCGGGGGTACGGGGTCGACAATGTGCTGGTGGACCTCGATTCCCACGAGGTGCCGATCATGGATGGCAGCGCCGGGCCATTCATGCGTCTGCTGAAAACCGCCGGACTGTGTAGGCAGCAGGCCCTGCGCAAGATTCTCCGCATCACCCGGCCCATTGTTCATACAGCCGGCGACAAGTCGATCCGCATCGAGCCCTATGACGGCTACAAAGTGTCGGCCCGCATCCAGTTCGACGATGCCCTGATCAGCGAGCAACGCTACTCGGTGGAGGTGACCCCGGATCGGTTCGGCAAGGAGATTGCTCGGGCCCGCACCTTCGGCTTTGTCGAGCAGGTGGAGCAACTCTGGCAGAACGGCCTGGCCCTAGGCGGCACGTTGGACAACGTCATCGCCATCCATTGGAACCGCCGCTCCATTCTCAACGAAAACGGCTTGCGCTTCGACGACGAATTCATCCGCCACAAGGTGCTCGACGTCATCGGCGACATCGCCCTGCTCGGCTCGCCGGTGATGGGGCATGTCATCGCCGACCGCTCCGGCCACGAGCTGCACCTGGCCTTCATGCAGGCCATCATCGACAATCCCCAGTCCTGGGAATATGTCACCTACAAGAAGAAAGGCGAGTCCCTGCTGCGCCAGGTCGTGCCGGCCACCCCCACGTCCGGCCACTGTTTTGCGCCTTTTTTCGCCCCCATCGGGGACGCGATGGCCACCTCCTCGGCCTGCATCTGAAAGCGCAAGACTGATTTCCTCACCACGGGTTTGGAACAGAGAAACCGTCGGAGGCGACTCCGGCGGTTTCTTTTTTTTTTGTCGCGCCATGCCCCCCACCTGCGGACAGCGGTTGTCGGTCGGTGCGAAGCCGCGTATAATGGCCGCAATTTTACCTTTTCTCCCCCAACCTCTGCCGTGAGAACAGCTATGGGCACTCCCCTCGATACTATCGGCTTTGTCGGCGGCGGCCAGATGGCCGAAGCCATGATTCGCGGCATCCTGGCTGCCAAGTTGGCCGCGCCGTCATCCGTCATCGTCGCCGAACCCACCGCGGCCCGCTGCGAGTATCTGACCGGTCAATACGGCGTGCGCTGCACCCAGGACCCGGCCACCCTGTGCCAGGCCAGCGAGATCCTGCTGCTGGCCATCAAACCGCAATTGGCGCCGGCAGTGCTCGGCTCCTACCGGCCCTTTGTCGACGAACGCCACCTGGTGCTCTCGATCATGGCCGGGGTCACCCTGCGCGCCCTGGCCGACTCGTTCGCCGCACCGGTCCGCCTGATCCGGGTCATGCCCAATACCCCCTCCCTGGTGCTGGCCGGGGCCGCCGCCTTCAGCCCCAATGCGCAGGCCACGGCCCGTGATCGGGAGATCGCCACGGCCCTGTTTTCCGCCGTGGGTACCTGCGTCGAGGTCCCGGAGAATCTCCTGGATGCGGTCACCGGACTGAGCGGCAGCGGTCCGGGCTATGTCTTCACCTTCATCGAGGCCCTGGTCGACGGCGGCGTGCTGGCCGGCCTGCCCCGGCCCATTGCTGAGCAACTGGTGGTGCAGACGGTGCTCGGTTCGGCCAAGCTGGCCCTGGAGACCGGCGAACATCCCGCGGTGCTCAAGGGCAAGGTGACCTCGCCCGGCGGTACGACCATTGCCGGTCTGCAGGTATTGGAGGAGGGGGGCGTGCGCGGCCTGGTGATGGGCGCGGTCGAGGCGGCTACCGAGCGTTCGCGGGAGCTGGGCGGATGAACATCGGCTATGCGGGGGTGATCACCCGGCCAGACAGCCCGGAAGTGGAACAAATCGGTCGGGAGATGATCGTCTGGTTCGAGGGGCGGGGCATCAAGGCCGAACTGAACCGGGTCGATCCCCAAATGGATATCCTGATCGTGCTCGGCGGCGACGGCACCCTGCTCCATGTGGCCGGCGAAGCCAGCAAACTCGAGTTACCGGTGCTGGGGATCAACCTGGGCAGCCTCGGCTTCCTCACCGAGGTGGCTGCCGACGAGCGCTACCAAGCCCTGGAAACGCTGCTGGCCGAGGACGAGGTCCGCATGGAAAAGCGGATCATGCTCACCGCCGCCTTTGTGAACGGGGTGAGCGGGGAGAAGAGCGCGTCGGTGCATGCCCTCAACGAGGTGGTGATCGTCAAAAAAAGCACTGAGGCCATGATTCGGCTCCGCTGCTGGGCGGACAAGGAATACGTCACCACCTACCGGGCCGACGGCCTGATCATGGCCACCCCCACCGGCTCGACCGCCTACAACCTCTCCGCCGGCGGTCCAGTGGTCCACGCCGAACTCGACGCCATCGTCGTCACCCCCATCTGCCCCTTCATGCTGGAGTCCCGGCCGGTGCTGCTCGGGTCGGAACACAAGGTCATCACCCAGTTGCTGGCCCCGGCCGGCCAGGTCAAGGTGATCGTCGACGGTGAGTTGCAGTGGACCATCACCGAAAACGATTACCTGCTGGTGAAAAAGGCCTCCAAGCCGCTCTTGATCGTCAGTTCGCCGTGGAAGAGCTATTTCAATATTTTGCGCAACAAACTCAACTGGGGCGGGGCTCCCGTCGACATCCCCCTGCCGGAAAAGGTCTGCAAGCACTGCTGAACCTCCCGGTCAGTTTCGAAAGGCCGGTGCAATCGCCCCGGTCTCACCGTTTGCGTCGCTGCAAGTTGTATTTCTTCATCTTGTACTGCAACAGACTCTTGGTAATGCCCAACTGCTCCGCGGCTCTGGCCTGGACGTGGAAGGCGTCGTCCAGGGCCTTGCGCACCAGTTTTTCCTCGATGCCGTTCAACACCTCGGCCAGACTCAAATGCTCGGGGATGAACTGGCCGAGTTCCAGCCCTCGGCTCCACTCGTGGGCAGTGGTCAATTCCGTCGAATCGGGCTGGACGTCCTCGGGCTCGATCCGGTCGCCGTTGCAGAGGATGGCGGCGCGCTCGATGGTGTTTTCCAGCTCCCGCACGTTCCCTTCCCAGGGCAGGCTGACCAAAAGGCGCAGGGCCTCCGGCGAGATATCCAGATTGCGGTCCAGATTGCGGCTGTTCTTCTCGATGAAATGGGTGACCAGGGCCGGGATGTCGTCCACCCGTTCCCGCAAGGGGGCCAGATGGATGTGGATGACATTGAGCCGGTAATAGAGGTCTTCGCGGAAACGGGCCTTTTCGACCTCGTCCTTGAGATCCTTGTTGGTGGCAGCCAGGATGCGGACATCGACGTGCTGGGTCACCGAGCCGCCGACCCGTTCGAAGCTCTTTTCCTGGAGGACCCGCAGCAGTTTGGCCTGGAGTTGGGGCGGCATCTCGCCGATCTCGTCGAGGAAGAGGGTGCCAGTGTCGGCCAGCTCGAATCGTCCCTTGCGCATGGCCACCGCGTCGGTGAAGGCCCCCTTTTCATGGCCGAACAATTCGGACTCCAGCAGGTGTTCGGAGAGGGCGGCGCAGTTGACCGAGATGAAGGGCGCCTCCTTGCGGGGACTCAGGTTGTGGATGGCCCGGGCAACCAGTTCCTTGCCGGTGCCCGATTCGCCGGTGATCAGCACCGAGGAGGGGGTGGGGGCCACCTTTTCGATCAGTTGGTAGACCGCCCGCATCGACGGGCTCTTGCCGATCATGCCGCCAAACCCGGAGCGGGGGGTGGCCTCGGCCCTGAGCCGCCGGATTTCCCGGATCAGGCCGTAATGCTCGATGGCCTTGGTGACGCTGGCCAAGAGCTGTTGGTTGGAAAAGGGTTTGGCCAGGTAGGTGAAGGCGCCGAGCCGCATGGCCTCGACCGCCTTTTCCACCTCGGCGTAGGCGGTGATGAGGATGACCGGCAACTCCCGGTTGTATTCCTTGATCTTGGCCAGGAACTCGATGCCGTCCATGCCCGGCATCTTCATGTCCGAGAGCACCAGGTCGAGGTCGGTGCTGTAGACGATGGGGAGCCCGGCCACGCCGCTCTCGGCGGTGAAGACCTCGTACCCCTCGTCCTTGAGGATTTCGGCCAGGACAATCTGATAGTTGGGTTCGTCGTCGACAATGAGAATGGTGTGCATGGCGGCTCACAGCATCTTTTTGATTTGTTGAATGAAAGGGTTGGTTCCGGTGGCAGTGCCATGCCGGAGTGCTGACCTTTCACGGTTCGTTGTGGCCGGCCCCTTTGGTCCGGCCATGCCGATTATCGGCGCCGCTCGTCGAGCCGGGCGATGAGTTGATCGAGCAGGGCGCAGGGGGGGCAAAACCCCAAGGTCTTGCCGGCAAGGCGATGGGCCGGCCGGGTGGTGCCGTGGAAATCGCTGCCGCCGGTGACCAGCAGGCCATGCTCGGCGGCCAGGGCCTTGAGTTGTTTCTTCATTCTCCGGGTATGGGTGGGGTAGTGGAGTTCCAGGCCGTCGAGACCGCGCAGGCGCAGTTCCCGGATCAGGGGCGGCTGCACCCGCAGGGCGGGATCGAGCTGGCCGGGATGGGCCAGGACCGCGAGGCCGCCGGCCCGGTGAATCATGGCGATGGTTTCGGCGGCGGAGTAACTGAACCTGCCTTCCCAGGCGGGCCGATGGCGCCCGAGATAGCGGTGGAAAGCGGCGTCGAAGCTGTCGACCACCCCTTTTTCCACCAGCAGCCGGGCGATATGGGGCCGGCCGGTCTGCCCGCAGCAGGAGATGCGTTGGACCTCTTCGGCGGTGATGTCCACGCCGAGATCCCGCAGTTTCTGGAGAATGACGTCGTTGCGCCGCGCCCGTCCCTCCTGGAGCGGTTGGAGCCAGCGGTTGAGGTCGGGATCGGCGGCATCGATGCCGTAGCCGAGCATGTGCACGGTGCGGTCATGGAGGCTGGTGCTGATCTCCACCCCGGAAACGACCTTCAGCCCGGCCGCCGCCCCCAGCCGCTTGACCTCGGCCACGCCTTCGATCGTGTCGTGATCGGTCAACGCCAGGCCCCGCAGGCCGTTGCCCACCGCCAGCTCGATCAGTTCCGCCGGAGTGCAACTCCCGTCGGAATAGATGGAATGGGTGTGAAGATCAATGCACATGGCAACCGGACCGGTTGTGGGGCGATAAGGGAGCGCATCCCGGTTCAATACCGTAAGACTGCTTGACGGCAATGTACTCATGGCCCGGACTTTGTGCAATAACCAAATGAAATTGCCAGGAAAAGCGCGGCTTGTCAACAGCCGGCGCCGTTGTTATTGTTGGGGGAAAACCCTTCCCGAGGAGCAGGATCATGGCAGGACGACAAATGCGCATCGACGAATACCGGATTGAAGAGGAGCCCTATTATCTGCCCACCGGCGCCGAGGTGGATATCGCCGAGGCCGCCTATCAGGATGGCTCGCCGCTCTTGCTCAAAGGCCCCACCGGCTGCGGCAAGACCCGGTTCATGCAATACCTGGCCTGGCGACTGCAACGGCCGCTGGTCACGGTCTCCTGCCACGACGACCTCTCCACCTCCGATCTGGTCGGCCGCTACCTGATCCGCGGCGGCGAGGCGGCCTGGACCGACGGCCCGCTGACCATGGCGGTGCGGGCCGGGGCCATCTGCTACCTCGACGAGATCGTCGAGGCCCGCAAGGATACCACCGTGGTCATCCATCCGCTGGCCGACGACCGGCGGCAGCTTCCCATCGAGAAACGGGGCGAACTGCTGACCGCGCCGCCCGAATTCATGCTCGCCGTCTCCTACAACCCCGGCTACCAGAGCGTGCTCAAGGATCTCAAGGCCTCCACCCGGCAACGGTTCATTGCCCTGTCTTTTGACTATCCGGCCCCGGACAAGGAGATCGAGATCGTCCGCCGGGAGGGCAACCTGGGCCTGGAACTGGCCAGACCCTTGGTCAAGCTGGCCGGCATGACCAGAGGGCTCAAGGATTCGGGACTGGCCGAGGGTGCCTCGACCCGGCTCCTGATCCAGACCGGCAAGCTGATCGGCCGGGGCATTCCGGTCAAGACCGCCTGCCGCGCCGCCATCAGCGAGGCCCTGACCGACGATCGCGAATTGCTGGCCGCCCTGGACGAAATGGTCAGTTCGCTGTTCTGACCGGCTTGATCGGAACCGGAACCAACATCGTTCATAGCAAAGGCCATGGATCTGGAAAGCCTGAAAACGAAATTCTATCAACTGGTGGCACCCAGCCTGCCCAACGAATGGGACGTGGAGGAGGCCCTGATCCCGCTGGCCGAGGCCGAGACCGAGCACCTGGATGAAATTTTTGCCCAGATCCCGGCGATCTGGCCGGTGTCGCATGCCCTGTGCTTCACCTATCTGTCCGCCGCCGCCCCGGCCCTCTACTGCCTGGCCGTGGACGAACTGTCGCTCTGGGTTCATACCTTGCTCGACCGCTATGAAACCGGGGGCCTACGCGGGGCCCAGACCTTCATGGCCGATGTCGAACAGCAGTTTGCCTGCCATCTGCGCGGCCAGGGCGGCTTGCGCCTGGTCGATGTCCGCCCCCGATTGCAGCCCTATGTCAACGGGTTGGCCGGCAGGGAGCTCCCCCTGATCGTTGCCGACGAGGCGGCCACGGATTCGGAATCCATCTTTCTTCCCGGCACCATCGGCCTGTTCGCCGAACACGAAGACAATTTCCTCCTCTACAAACTGATGGTCTCCTTCCAGTGGGCCTGTCTCGAGGCCGGTGTCTTTGTCGCCCCCCCGTCGCTGCCGCTGCGCAAGAAGAGCGCCCATCCCCTGGATTGTTTCTTTTCCGAGTTTCAAAAGCCGGGCAATGCCCGCAGCCTCTATCATCTCTTTGAAACCGGCCGGGTGCTCGCCTTTTTGCGGCACGAACTGCCGGGGCTGATGCGCCAGGCTGCGACCCTCCTGCCGCGGCTGCCGCTTGCCGGCGACGAGGCCGCTTGCCCGAATCTGCTCGATCGGTTGCAGCGGGGGCTCCTACGTGGCGAGTGGCCGGCCGGCGAACCGTCGCCCCTGGTAGACCGGGCGGTCACCCTGCTCCGGCAGGGCGCCGAGGAGGCGACGGACAATACCGCCAGCCTGGCTGCGGTCCGCGAACTGATGCCGTTGCTGGCCCCGGCAGACGACCTGGCCCTGACCCGCCCTCTCATCTTTCAGGGCACGCTACGCCTGCAGGAAATGCGCAACCTGGGCCTGCGGCGGCAGACGAACAAGGAACTGCGGCTGATCAAGGCCATGACCGTCCAGTTGCCACCGGTTGCGTCCAAGGCCGCCGCCAGGGAACCCGATCCCGGAAACGGTGGCGGACAACAGGGGCAGGATGTGGCCCTGATCATGGACCTGGAAAGCGCGTGGGAACAGTTGCCGCCCTTTTTCCAGTCGCAGGCCCAGCGGATCGACAACGGCGAAGAGACCGTCGAGACGAGACAGCAAAACCAGGAACAGCAGGCCGGAAGCACGGTGACCGAACAGTCAATCTCCGCCACCGCCGGCAAAGGCGGGCAGGTCTTTGCCCGGTCCCCCCATTCCCGCCCCGAGGAAGGCCCGGAGATGACCGAGCCGGTGGTGTACGACGAATGGGATTACCGCCGCAAGGGGTTTCGCAAGAACTGGTGCGTGGTCACCGAAAAAGAGCTGCCACCGGTGCAGAACGTTTTCATCGAGCAGACCCTCAAACAGTACCGGGGCCAGATCCGCCGCCTGCGCCATCAATTCGAACTGCTCCAGACCAGCGAGCGGTTCGTCCGGAGGCAACGCGAGGGCAACGACATCGATTTCGATGCCCTGGTCGAGTCCCTGGCCGACACCTGCGCCGGCCGGCCGCCCTCGGATCGATTGTTCATCCGCCTGGCCCGGGACCAGCGCGATATCGCGGTCTCGTTTCTGGTGGACATGTCCAATTCCACCGCCGGTTGGGTCGGTCAATCGATCAAGGAGGCCCTGGTACTGATCTGCGAGGCCATGGAGGTGCTCAACGACCGGTACGCCATTTACGGTTTTTCCGGGATGCGTCGACTGCGCTGCGAGATCTTCCCGGTGAAACGGATGGACGAGCGCTACACCCGGGTGGTGCGCCAGCGGATCAGCGCCATCGGCCCCCGCGAATACACCCGCATGGCCCCGGCCATCCGCCACATGACCGCGCTTTTTGGCCAGGTGGAGGCCAAGATCCGGCTGTTGATCGTGCTTTCCGACGGCAAGCCCGAGGATTACGACGACTACAAGGGCGACTACGCCATCGAGGATACCCGGCATGCCCTGCTGGAAGCCAAGGCCAAGGGCATCCACCCCTTCTGCATCACCATCGACCGCCAGGCCCACGAATACATGGCGCACATGTACGGCGAGGTCAACTACATCTTCATCGACAAGGTCAAGCAGTTGCCGGCGCGGATGTCGGAAATCTACCGCACCCTGACCAGTTGATCCCGCCAGGCCGGTTCCCATGCCAACGGCGCTTTTTTCTATCCCCTCATTTTTCCTTGAATGTTTTTCAAACCTACGGTTTAACCAAGCAAGATGATGTTCCTCGATACCAACAACTCTCGGATGACGCATGCATTGGCCCTGGTTGCATAGCCTGCTCGCGCTCTTTCTGCTCCTGGCCGGGGCAGGCGGGGCCCACCCCGGAGAACCCGACGAGGTGACCCGCCGTCTCAAGGCCCAGGGGTATCGCGCCTACTACGGCAAGGGCCAACCGGTCAATTATGCCCAGGCCCTCGAATGCTATCGGCTGGCGGCGGAGCGGGGCGACGCCGAGGCCCAGTTCGTCACCGGCGGCATGCTCTATCAGGGGCTGGGGACGGAGCCGGATAAACGGACCGGTTTCAAGTGGCTGCTCAAGGCAGCAGAACAGGGCAAGACCTCGCCGGAATCGCTGGCCATCGTCGGCGCCATGTATCTGCGCGGCAGCACCGTGCCGCAGAATTTCCTGGAAGCGAGGAAGTGGCTGAGCGATGCCGCCCGACAAGGCAACCTGGCCGCCCTGAACGATCTGGCCTCTATCTACTATTACGGCCTCGGCGGCGAGCGCGATTATAAAAAAGCCCTGGAACTCTACGAGAAGGCGGCGTTGCAGGGGGATGTCCTGGCTCAGGCCAATGTCGGGGTGATGCACGCCACCGGCACTGGCACCGATCCCGACAAGGCGAGGGGATATGCCTGGTATTCCCTGGCCGCCAGCCGGGGCAACACGACCGCGGCGATCAACCGCAACGATCTGATGGCGAACATGTCGTGGGAGGAATTGAACCGAGCCCAGGGACTTTCGCTGGAACTGTACCGTCAGGTGGAGAAGATAGCGGAACCCAAACCCATTGCCCCTGAACCGGAGGAGTAGGGGTTATTCGGTTTCGTCCTGTTGCCCGTGGAGCAGGGCAACCATGGCCTGGGAGCTGTCGCAGGCGTAGAGCGCCTGGCGGAGGCGGGCCGCTCCGGCCAGGCCGGTGAGGAACTTGGCCGCATGGTTTTTCACCTTGAACAAGACCTTGTCCAGCGGCAGAAACCGCTCGGCCAGTTGGAGATATCGCTCGATGACCGGCAGTCGCTCCGCCAGGGCAGCCGGCCGGCCGGCTGGCGCGAACAGCCAGGGGTTGCCGAGCGCGCCCCGTCCCGCCATCACCCCGTCGCACCCCGTCGCCGCCATCATGGCCAGTCCTTCGGCATAGGACAGGATGTCGCCGTTGCCGATCACCGGAATCGAGACCGCCGCCTTGACCGCCTTGATCACCCCCCAGTCCGCCCGACCGCCAAACCCTTGCGCCCAGGTGCGGGCGTGGATGGTCACCGCCCCGGCGCCGGCTGCCTCGGCCATGGCGGCGAATTCGGGGGCGGTGATGCGCTCCCCGGTCCAGCCGCTACGGCATTTCACCGTCACCGGCAGGGGAGTCCGGGCGCACACCGCCCGGATGATGGCCTCGGCCCGGGGCGGATCCTTCATCAGGGCCGCGCCGCACCCTTTCTTGATCACCTTGCGCACCGGGCAGCCCATGTTGATGTCGATCAGGTCCACCGGCAGGGTCGAGACCATGGCTGCGGCCCGGCCCATCAATTCGGGGTCGCTGCCGAACAACTGGACGCCGAAGGGACGCTCCTCGGCCACGGTCCGCAGCAGTTCGCAGGTCTTCGGCTGGTCGTGCACCAGGCCGTGGCAACTGATCATCTCGGAGACGCAAAGCGCCGCGCCGGATTCCCGGCAGAGCAGGCGGAAGGGCAGGTCGGTGTATCCGGCCAGTGGCGCCAGGATCAGGCCGGAGGGCAGGCGCAACGAACCGATGACCAGCGGGGGAAAAGCGAGCAAAGGAACCGGAGCCATGGAGAGACGAAAATCAAACGAAAACGGGCGCATCGGCAAACTACCCGAGGCGCCCCTGGGTTCTTGGCAGACAGATAAATGAAGATCAGTTGGTCGGTTGCCCCTGCTTCTGCTGCTTTTTAATCTTGCTGAGGACGCCGAGATAGATCTCCTCCGACATGTCGTCGATGATCTTGGCCAAGGCCGCATCGTCGGCACCAATGGTTGCTTTCGAGATCGTGTAGTCGGCGGTGTAGAGTTTGTTCGGCACCTCCCACAGGACCTTGCCGGATCGCACATCCTTCAGCGCATAGCGGACATGGAGGCTAACTTCGGTGGCGGTGGCGTCGGAGATGGTGTCCCAGGCGACACTGGGCAGGCTGATGGACAGGATCTCGCCGGTCAGGGTCAGGTCGGCCCCGCCCTTTTCCTTGGTAAGGTCGACGGATTCGGATTTCTGGAACCATTGGGCCAGGGACTGGTAGATCTTCATATCAAGCCCTAGTTTGTTGGTCCGGTTCTGCCAGGTCGGCATGTAGACAGCCCGGTGCGGCCCCTCGTAGACGTGGGGAAAGGTGTAGCCGCATCCGTTCAGCAGGAGGGCGCACAGCACCACCATCCCCCACCCCCATTTTCCTTTGTTCACCATGACGCTCCCTGTTCGCGCCCATGTCTTGGCATCGGCGCCTTGTTCGTTTCGCTATCGAACGTTCCGATCAGATCACGATATTGACCAATTTTTTCTGGACCACAATGATTTTATGTGGCGTCTTCTCGGCCACCAGCTTGGCGATCTTCTCCTCGTTCAGGGCCAGCCGTTGCAGGGTCGGCTCGTCGATGTCCGCCGCCACCTGGAGCTTGGTCCGCACCTTGCCGTTGACCTGCACCACGATGGTGATTTCGTCTTCCCGGGCGGCGTCGATATTGTAAATGGGCCAGGTGGCCTGGTCGAGCGGTCGGCCATGACCGGATAGCTGCCACAGCTCCTCGCAGAAATGGGGGGCCATGGGAAAGAGCAGGGTGAGAATGGTTTCCAGGGCCTCGCGCTGCACCGCCGGATCGATGGCCTCGTCGGTGGGTGTGGCGGCCAGGTTGACCAGTTCCATGACCCCGGAGATGGCGGTGTTGAAGTGAAAGTTGCTCTCGATGGATTCGGTGACCCTGCGGATGGTCTGGTGGGTCTTGCGGTGCAGGGTCCGGGACGGTTCGTTGAGGATGGCCAGATCGACTGGGCCGGCCTGGTCGAAACAGGCGAGGTTGCCGACCACCATCCGATAGACCCGGTTGAGGAAGCGGGAGGCGCCCTCAACCCCCTGGGCGTTCCACTCCAGATCCCGCTCCGGCGGTGCGGCGAACAGGGAAAAGAGGCGCACGGTGTCGGCCCCGTACTGCTCGATCAGTTCGTTGGGATCGACCACGTTGCCCTTGGATTTCGACATCTTGGCCCCATCCTTGATCACCATGCCCTGGGTGAGCAGGTTGGTGAAGGGTTCGTCCACCGCCAAATAGCCGAGATCGCGCAGCATCTTGGTGAAAAAGCGGGCATAGAGCAGGTGGAGGATGGCATGTTCGACCCCGCCGATGTACTGGTCCACCGGCAGCCAGTAGGCGGCGGCCTCCCGGTCGATGGGCGCGGTGTCGAGGCCGGGGCTGGTGTAGCGGGCAAAGTACCAGGACGATTCGACAAAGGTGTCGAGGGTATCGGTTTCCCGCCGGGCGGCTTGGCCGCAGCGCGGACAGACGGTGGCAATGAAGTCTTCCTGGTGGTGCAGGGGGCTGTGGCTGCCCGTGGGCTCGCCCGCGCCCGGCAGCAGGATGGGGAGATCGGTTTCCGGCACCGGCACGATGCCGCAATGGGCGCAGTGGATCACCGGGATGGGCGCGCCCCAGTAGCGCTGCCGGGAGATGCCCCAGTCGCGCAGCCGGTAGGTGACATGGGCCCGGCCAAATTTTTTGTGTTCCGCCTCGGCGATGATCGCCTGCAGGGCCGCAATCGACTCCATGCCGCTAAATGCACCCGAGGCCACCAGGGTGCCCGGACCTTCCGCGGCTGCGGTCATGGTCGCCGGGTCCAGCGCCTCTCCCTCGGGCTGGACCACCACCCGGATGGGCAGATCGTAGGCGCGGGCAAACTCGAAATCGCGCTGGTCGTGGGCCGGGACCGCCATTACCGCGCCGGTGCCGTATTCCATGAGCACGAAATTGGCGACATAGATCGGTACCCGCTCGTTGGTGAAGGGGTTGATGCAGTAGCTGCCGGTGAACACCCCCTGCTTGTCGAGTTCCTGTTCGAGATTGGCCCGTTGCTTGGCGAGGACGGTTTCCCGGACAAAGGTCCGGACAGCCTCTTCCTGCGGCTGACCGCCGATCAGGCTGTCGATCAACGGGTGCTCCACCGCCAGCGACATGAAGGTGACGCCGAAAATGGTGTCCGGCCGCGTGGTGAAGATGGTGATGGTTTGCTCGCTGTGCTCGATCTTGAAGTCGCAGGCCAGGCCGGTGGACTTGCCGATCCAGTTGCGCTGCATGGTCACCACCTTTTCCGGCCAGCCGGTGAGCTTGTCCAAATCGGCCAGCAGTTCCTCGGCATAGCCGGTGATCTTGAAAAACCAGCCGTGCATGGTCTTGGGCAGCACCGGATGGTCGCAACGCCAGCAGGCCCCGTCGATCACCTGCTCGCGGGCGAGCACGGTCTGGCAGTCGTCGCACCAGTTGACCGTGGTTTCCTTGCGGTAGATCAGCCCCTTTTCCAGCATCCGCAGAAACAACTGCTGTTCCCAGCGGTAGTAGTCGGGGCGGCAGGTAGCCAGCTCGCGGTCCCAATCGTAGGAGAGCCCCATGGCCTTGAGTTGGCCGCGCATGTAGTCGATGTTGTCGTAGGTCCAGGCAGCCGGGTGGATGCCGCGCTTCATCGCCGCGTTCTCGGCCGGCAGGCCGAAGGCGTCCCAACCCATGGGATGAAGGACGTTGAAGCCCTGCATCCGCTTGTAGCGGGCGATGACGTCGCCGATGGAATAGTTGCGCACATGGCCCATGTGGATGCGGCCGGAGGGGTAGGGGAACATCTCCAGGACATAATACTTCGGTCGTCCCGGCTGGTGGCTGACCTTCCAGGTCTTTTCCTCTTCCCAGCGCTGCTGCCAGCGCTGTTCGATGGTCTTGAAGTCGTAGCGGTCGTTGGTCGGGGTGGCGGGTGGCATGATGGTTGCGGGCAATGGGTTCAGTTGAGATCGATGTCGGCCATGGACTGCTCCGGCAGATAGCGGGCAGCGGCCAGGCGACTGGTGTAATTTTCAAAGGTGGTGTACTCGCCGAGAAAGGTGAGCTTGATCATCCCGGTGGGGCCGTTGCGCTGTTTGCCGATGATCACCTCGGCCAAGCCCCGGTTGGGATTGTCTTCCGATCGGTTGTAGACCTCGTCGCGGTAGATGAACATGATGACGTCGGCATCCTGCTCGATGGCGCCCGATTCTCTCAAGTCGGCGAGCTGGGGCCGCTTGTCGGTGCGGTTTTCCAGGCTGCGGTTGAGCTGGGACAGGGCCAGCACCGGCACATTGAGTTCCTTGGCCATGGCCTTGAGCGATCGGGAGATGTCGGAGATTTCCTGGGCCCGGTTTTCCGAATTGTTCTTGCCCTGCATCAACTGGAGATAGTCGACCACGATCAGGCCGAGATCGTGCTCGGTTTTGAGCCGCCGGGCCTTGGCCCGCATCTCCAGAACGGTGAGGCCGGCGGTGTCGTCGATGAAAATGGGGGCGTCGGACAGCATGCCGGTGGCGCGGGTCAGCTTTGGCCAGTCGTTTTCATGGAGCTTGCCGGTGCGGATCCGCTGGGAATCGATCCGTCCCAGGGAACAGAGCATGCGCAGGGCCAGGGATTCGGTGGACATCTCCAGGCTGAATACCGCCACCGCGACCTTGCCGATCAGGGCGGCGTGCTGGACGATGTTCATGGCCAGCGCGGTCTTGCCCATGGAGGGCCGGGCCGCCAGGATGATCATCTCCGCGGGTTGCAGGCCGGCGGTCATCCGGTCCAGTTCCTCGTAGCCGGTGGCCACGCCGGTGATGTGCTCCTGCCGGTCGAAGAGCTTGGTGATGCGGTCAAAGGCGCGGGGCACCACCGTTGACATCGGTTGGAAGCCCTGACCCTTGTTGGAATGGGCGATCTCGAAGATGGTCTTTTCCGCCTGGTCGATCAGGGATTCGATATCGTCCTGGGCGTCGTAGCAGCGGGCCGCCACCTCGGAGGTGGTCTGGATCAGCCGGCGGAGAATCGATTTTCGGCGGATGATTTGGGCGTGGTGGACCAGGGTGCCGGAAAAGGGAATGATGTCGGTCAGCGAGGCCAGATAGGAGGCGCCGCCAATCTCCTCCAGCTTGTTCCGGTCGCCGAGCAAGCCGGTGACCGTGATCAGGTCATGGGGTTCCCTTTTTTCGAACAGGGTGAGCATGGCCGCGTAAATGGTCTTGTGGGCGTCGCGGTAGAAGTCTTCCGGCGAAAGCAATTCGACGATTTTCAGCAGGGCCTTGTCCTGCAGGAGGATGGCCCCCAATACCGCCTGTTCCGCTTCGATATTCTGCGGCGGAATCATCTTGGTGGCAATGGCGGTGATCGGGGATACGGTGGGTTGCATACGGTTCTGGGATGACGGCAGGCAAGAGGCGGATGTCGAATATCGCCGCAACTATACCTGCCCGGCCTGGGAATGGCACGTCGAAAATGAAAGTGCCTTTTCTGTAACCAGAAAAGGCACTTGAATCCGCTGGTCGATGAAGCGCCCCCTGGTCGGGCAGGGCGTTTCGGCTCGGCTCAGAGGTTACTGCGCATCGCCGATGGTTTCCGGCACAACCTGGATCTGGACGGAACCTGTGGTCTGATAACCGGTTTTGATCGTGATTTTATACTCGCCGATGGTTTTGATCGGTTCGGAGAGGACAATGGCCTTTTTCTCAACCGCTATCCCGGCTGCCTGCAAGGCAACGGCAATGTCGTTGTTGGTGACCGATCCGAACAGCCGGTTCTCGTCGCCGACCCGTTTGGCAAGCGTGATGATTTTTCCCTCGAGTTGGGCGGCCAACCCTTCGGCCTTTTTCTTCTGCTCGGCCAACCGGGCGGCAATGGCTTGTTTTTCTTTCTCAAGCTGCGCCAGGGAAGCCTTGCTGACCAGCACCGCCTTTTGCTTGGGAATAAGGAAATTGCGGGCATAGCCGGGCTTTACCTTGACGACTTCCCCTTCCAGGCCCAGCGTTTCGATCGTTTCTTTTAAAATGATTTCCATTGATCAGACCTCTTTTGTCTCTTGTATTGCAGTTGATATGAACGATGTTGGTTCCGGTGCGATGCCATGCCGGAGTGCCGACCTTTCATTGTTCGTTGTGGCTGGCCAATTTGGTCCAGCCATGCTGGTTAGTGCAGCGTAACCGGAATGACGAGCCGGCAGCCGGCAGGGCCGACCGCTTGTCAGGCATTATTTTCGTGTTGTTTTCTGAGGTTGAACCAGACATCGATCAATCCCAGGACGGCTAGCAGCAGCAGGCCGTAACTCTGGAGGATGAAGACGACATACAGGATCATCCTGACCAGCGGAGGCACCCGCCATCGCTCCAGCAGGGCAATGAACACGGCCAAGCCCTGAAAAAAGTAGAGCCAGCCGGTGGTCATCAGCAGCCAGGCGCCCGCATCCTTAAGCCAGCCATCGCCGAAGAGCACGACGGCAATGGCAACGATGGGCAGCCAGACCAAATGCTCCGGGAGCTTCCAGGTGGCGTATGGGCCCCAGGGCGTGGTGCCGGTCAATCGGCCAGCCAAGCCGTTGGCGAGCACCATGTTGATCCAGACCGTGATCGTCACCATCGACAGCAGCAGGCCGGGAAGCAAGCCGGGGATGGTTTCCCGCATGGCGGTGGTTGCCTGGTTCAACCCCAGCACCATCTCCGGTGACAATCCCGCCTCCTTGGACGCGGACAGCTCAAGGGTCTGCTGCAAACCGAGATCAAGCACCGCAAGCAGGTGGCTGTACGGATTGATGCCGGCGATACCCCCGTATATCCCCCAGAACAGCAACCAGGTCAAACCGAGCACGGCAAGCCCCTTGGCGCCGCTTTTCGCCGCCGATTCCCCGGCATGCGCGCTTTTGAACAGCGCGAATCCCAGGGGAACGAAGGTCAGCGAAAAAAGAAACATCTCCACCTGCCGCACCAGCAGCGCGCCCAGTCCCGCCACGAGCAGACCGATCGCAACCTGTTTTTTCCCCGTGTCGTCCCCGCCGAGGGCGAGCAGACAACACACCGGGACCGCCAGCAATCCGGTCAGCCATCCAAAAAAGGACGGACTGGCGGCCGGCATGAAAAAAAGAAGACCGAGCAGAAGGATCCGGCCGGATGGAACAGAAAGCTGTTTCAATCCGACCCCGGAATTACCCATTTGTGGGATAACGCATTAAAACTGGGTGTTGCCCATGTACGGCAACAGGGCCAACTGACGGGCCCTTTTCACGGCTTCGGTCAACTGGCGCTGGTGCTTGGCGCAGGTGCCGTAAATCCGTCGGGGGATGATTTTTCCCCGTTCGGTGACAAAATTTTTCAGGGATTTCGCATCTTTATAATCAATGACAATATCCTTGTCGGTGCAAAAACGGCAGACGCGACGACGGGAAAAGACTTTTTTTTGCTGAGACATATTCGACAACTCCTCTGAGATGATCTGGGAACGAAAACAACGGGTTATTCTTCGGAGGCTTCCTCTTCCAGAGGCTCGCCGTCAAAATCGTCGCCTTCCCCGCTTTCGGACTGTGCCTCGGCGCGGGCGGCGGCTTTCTCCGCAATGCGTTGTTTTTCGGCCTCGATGGCCTCAGCATTCATGGCGTCGCCCAGCTTCACCGTCAAGTAACGGAGAACCCGGTCATCGATCCTGAAGATACGCTCGATCTCGTCGACGGTCTTGCCGGGAGCGGCATAATTCATGTAGACGTAATAGCCTTGGATTTCCCGATTGATCTCGTAGGCCAGTCGCTTGACGCCCCACCGGTCAAGGCAGATGATCGAACCACCGTCATTGGTGACAATGGCGTTGGTGCGATCAATGATTTCGGTGAATTGTTCTTCGCCCAGGTTCGGGCGCAGAATGTACGTGGTCTCGTAATGACGCATGATTCCTCCTCGTGGTCAAAGTGGCCCTCGCTTCTGTCCTGACGGGAGAGCGAGAAGGGTATGGTGAATGAACTGCACAAGATAGTAAAAGTTGAGGGGAAATGTCAAGAGAAAAGCCAGTTACGGGAGGGAGGGTTTGGGCGATTGCTTTTCCTGGGTCTTGATTCGTTGCCATTGCGCCCGCAGCGCCTGTTCGTCGGTGACGGTGACCGTGCCGAAAACATGGGGGTGGCGCCGGATCATCTTGGCGATGATCCCTTCGAGCGCATCGTCGGTGGTGAAGTGGTCATGCTCGGCATACATGGCGCTCAGCATGACCAGGATGAAAAAAACGTCGCCGATTTCCTCGCAGATCTCCTGCTCGTTGCCGGTCTCGATCGCCTCGGCGAGTTCCCGGCACTCTTCCAGTAGATATTTCTTCATGGAAGTCGGCGTTTGTTTGATATCCCAGGGGCATCCGTCGACGCCGCGCAGGGTGGCGACAAGTGCCTCTAGGCGGGAAAAGGCGGAGGCGTTTTCCTGTTTTGGTGCGTGGTTCATGACAGGCTAACGGGATTCGAGCAGCGCCAGGGCCTCTTCGATCCGGCTGAATTCGTCCTTGTAGGAATTTTTGAGAATGGCTTCCAGTTTGTCGAGCAACATCTGCTGGTTGCTGTTGACGATCTCCAGATCCTGGATGGTCTGGGCCGCCGAACTTTCGGTGACATTCATCGCTTCGCGGAGGTCGCCGGCATTCTTCAGCATGGCCTTGACCTCGGCGATTTTCTCCAGTCGGAGAAAGAGTTCGTCGAAATTGACCGGTTTTTCGAGATAATCAACCGCCCCTTTTTTCATGGCGTCGACCGCGGTGTCGACCGAGGAATGAGCGGTAATGACGATCACTTCGATGTCGACGCTCTTCTCCTTGGCGATTTTCAACAACTCGATGCCGCCGATGTCGCCGGGCATCACCAGGTCGGTGATCACGACGTCAAAGGTGGTGGCATCGAGCAGTCGTGCCGCCTCAAAGCCGTCCGAGGCCACCGTCACTTCGTAGCCGGCGTTTTCGAGTCGCTTTTCAAAAAGTTTCCGGATTACCGGATCGTCGTCGGCAACGAGAATCGTCATCGTGTTCATAGGCGCACCATTGATCGTTAGCGGGTATCCGTCCGGATTCATTTCAACTGGTAAAAAATGGACCGAAGATGTCGCTTGGGAATAAATCGGGGGCAGATGCCAGTGAGTGATTCGGTGGAGCCGATAATCAGATATCCGTCCGGCTCAAGAACGTCGGCAATTTTATTGAACAATTTTTTCCGGTCTTCCAGGGTGAAATAGATGGCCACGTTCCGACAGAGCACGATGTCGAACTTGCCGAGGCCGGCAAAGGGCATCATCAGATTGAACTTGCGAAAGTTGACCATGGCCCGGATTTGGTCGTTGATTTTCCAGGTCTGTCCGGCGAGGGTGAAGTATTTGGTCAGCTTGTCCCGAGCCAGGCCCCGCTCGATCTCGAATTTATTGAATTTGCCGCTGCTGGCCTGGGCAACCGCGGCATCGGAAATGTCCGTGCCCAGGAGTTTGATAGAGTATTTTGACAGGTCCCCCAACAATTCCTGGAGGACGATCGCCACCGAATACAATTCTTGGCCGGTGGAGCTGGCAGCGCTCCAGATTTTCAGATTGGTTTTCAGTACCGGCGTCTTGGAGGCCCGCGCATCGATCAGCTCGGGAAAGATCTTGTGCTGCAACAGTTGAAACGGGCCGGTATCTCGGAAAAAGAGGGTTTCGTTGGTGGAAATGGCATCGATGATTTTCCGTTCGATCGCCTTGGACGGGTCCATCTTGGCTTTTTTGTAAAAATCCTGATAACTGGTGCAGCCTTGCTCCTCGGCAATACCGTTCAGCCTGGTCTCCAGGAGGTATTTTTTACTTTCATCCAGATATATCCCCGAAATTTCGTAGATATATTTGGTGATAAGTTTGATCTCTTCCGGGGTGATTTTCAGCATGGGCCGTTGTCTGCAGGAATCCGTTATTTGACCGACTTCACAATTTCAGCGGCGATCTTGTCCAACGGCGCCACCACATCCGTCAGGCCGAGTTCCGCCGGGGCCTTGGGCATGCCATAGACAACGCAGCTCGCCTCATTCTGACCGATGATCAACGCCCCTTTTTGCTTGAGGACCTTCAACCCCTTGGTCCCGTCCGACCCCATGCCGGTCATGATCACCGCCGTGGTCCGCCCGACGTAATAATCGGCCACCGAACGAAACAGGTAATCGACGGACGGTCGGCATGAGTTTTCAGGAGGATCGTCGGTGATCCGGATCAGCCGGTTGGTCCCGTCCGTCGAGGCGACAAGTTTCATCTGTTTACCACCGGGAGCGATATATGCAACATTTGCTTGCAGGGGTTCACCGTCCTGCGCCTCCTTGACGGTCAGGGCACATTTGGTGTTGAGGCTATTGGCCAGCGATTTGGTGAACACCGGCGGCATGTGCTGGACAATGACGATCGGCACGCCGAGATCGCCGGGCAGCATGGGCATCATCCGCGCCAAGGCATTGGGGCCGCCGGTGGAAATGCCGATGGTGACGATCTCGGATTTGCCTTGGCGGCGGCTGAGGGGTGCGGTCGGGGCAAGGGGCTTGGCCTCGGCAAGCGGGCTGCGGAGTTGCGGGTGCACGCCGGCTCGCGGCCTGCGAATAGCTAGGCCACCGCGCCCCCCGGTCTGCATGGACCCCACGGCGGTGCGGCCGGTTTGAAAGGCCTTGATCAACGGAGTCAGCAGGGAGCGGAGTTGTTGTTTGCTTTCACCGATGTTGGTGGCACTGGGTTTGAGGATAAAATCATAAGCCCCCAGTTCCAATGCCCGCATGGTCATGTCGCCGCCTTCGCTGGTCAGGGTGGAAACCATGATGGCCGAAACCTGCGGGGCATGTTGTTGCAAATACTGGAGCACCTCGATCCCGTTCATTTCCGGCATCTCGATATCGAGGGTGAGGAGATCGGGTTTGAGCGTCTGAATTTTGGCGACGGCGATCTTGCCATTGTGGGCGACACCCACCACCTCGACCCCGGGCATTTCGGTCAGGATGTCGCTGACCGCCTTGCGGTACACGATGGTGTCATCGACCACTAATACTCTGATTTTTTTATCAAACATGAACAGAAGCAACTAAAAGGAATGAGGGCGTCGCCGTGAACGTACTTACCGTTCAAGGCCTCGGCTGAGATTGTCCGATTCGATTCGGAGCACCTCTTTGATATCAAGAATGCCGATGAGTTTGTTTTCGGTCTTGTAGACGCCGGTAAAGAACGATCCCTGGGTACCACTCATGTTGGCGGGGGCGGGTTCGATTTTATCCGGGTCGGCCATGACCACGTCACTGATTTTGGTGACCAGCAAACCGACGTGTTCTCCGGGGGCGTTGATGATGATGTTGCGCGACTCGTTGCTGATTTCCACGCTGCCCAGGCCGAGTTTCTGGCCCAGATCGATGATGGTCACGATCTGGCCGCGAAGGTTGAGGATGCCGACCATGTAATCCGGTGCCTGGGGCACCTTGGTCATTTCCATCAGTTTGTTGATCTCCTGAATTTTCAGGATATCCATGCCGCACAGGGCCTGACCGACGTAAAAGGTGGCTAGTTCGATGACGCTTTTCGACGGTATGCTCGATTCAGCCATGAGTTGTCTCCATTTGCTTGAAAAGAATAGTCCGGGGTTGTGCAGCTTCGATGCGCTTGGTCAAACCTTGAAGTGCTGCACCAGACTTTTTAATTGTTCCGCCATGTTGGTGAGTTCGATGGCATTGGCCTTCATTTTGATGCTGCCTTGGGAGATCGAGTCGGCGGAATGGCTCACCTCGGCAATATCCTGGGCCACCATGCTCGAAACGGTGGAAACCTGGGCAACGTTTTCGGTGACTTCCTGGATGCCGATGGATGCCTGATTGATGTTCTTCGCGATCTCGTTGGTGGTGGCCGATTGTTCATCGACCGCGGTGACGATCGAGCCGACGATGGTGTTGACCTCGCCGATGACCTGGGTGATCTGTTGAATCTGCTTGACCGTGGCTTCGGTGGATTCCTGGATGGAGTCGATCCGGCCTTTGATCTCCCCGGTCGCGCTGGCTGTTTGCTTGGCCAGTTCCTTGATCTCGTTGGCCACCACCGCAAACCCCTTGCCGGCCTCGCCGGCCCGGGCGGCCTCGATGGTGGCGTTGAGCGCCAGCAGATTGGTCTGTTCGGAGATTTCGGTGATTGTTTCGGTCACCTTGCCGATTTCCACCGCCGCACGACCGAGTTCGTCGACTTTCTCCGAGGCGGAACCGGCCTCGCGCACTGCGGTCCTGGTGATTTCCTGCGCCTTTTCCGTGGACTTGACGATGCCGGTGATGGTTGAGGTCATCTCTTCGGTGGCGGTGGAAACCATGCCGATGTTGGTGGCGGCCTGTTCCGTCGCGGCGGCGACCGTCGACATGTTGGCGCTCATTTCCTCGGCGGCTGCGGCCACCGAAATGGTCCGCGCGGCGGTGTCGGCGGCGACGGCGGAAAATTCGTCGGCCGAAGCGCCTAGCTTACCCGACGAGGAAAACAGGGTGTCACCAGCCCCGGAAATATTCTTGATTATCGCGCCCAGTTTAACGGTCATGCCGCTCAATTGGTTGACCATGTTGCCGATTTCGTCGTTGGATCGGGCATTCAACCTGCTTCTCAGGTCGCCATCGGCAATTTTGTCGATGAAGTCATTGGCCTCACGCAAGGGATTGACAATGCCGGATTGAAGCAGATAGATGCAGATCAGGGCGACAGCGGCAAGGGTCACCATGACCGAGATCGCCACGTGCCAGCGCGCCTTGGCCATGGCATTGTTGGCGTCTTCCAGCGAACTGACGATTTCAAAGGCACCATGGATTTCACCCTCGCGCCAGCCCTCCTTGGTCCCGCCGATCACATCCTTGCCGCCAACCGGATCGCCATGGCAGTACAGACATTCGGCAGTCAGCCGTATGGGCCTGAAATAGCGGATCTGATCCGGTTCGATAATGATTTTCTCGGTCAGATTCTTGCTCGTCAGCTCCGTCAGCACCTCTTTTTCCAGATCGGTTGGGGTGTTTTGCAGGTTGCGCGGCATCACCTTGGGCACCCGAAAGGTGTATCCGGACTCCTTGGCCTTGGTCGCGGCCACCTGCATGGCGGTGACCACCGGCACGGCCTCCAGGATGTTGGCCCCGGTCAACTGGTCAAAGGGTTTGATAACCCCGCTTTGCAGTTTTTTTGCCATCTGATCGCGGACCGCCTCGGCCATCATGGCGATGCCGGTGCTTTTCGAAATAATGGCCTTTTCAGCGCCGGAGCGGATATCGCCGATCCGTTGCCAAGCAAGAAAAGTGGCGACCACAAGGGGGCCGAGCAGAACCAACAGCAATATCTTCCATTTAATGCTCATGCCGGACAGGTGCATAAACGATCTCTTCCTTGATGTCGCCCTCGACGTAATGCGTCAGGCAGCCATGGCGGCTTTGGCGTAGCGGTGAACGCTCTCCATCAACCGTTCCTTGTCCAGTTTGATGTGGTATTCATCCACGCCGACCGCTTTGCCGCGGGCGATGTCTTCGTCCGCCGCCAGGGTGGTCAGGGCAATGACCGGCAAGTGGCGGAATCGCTTGTCGCCCTTGATTTTTTCGGTCAGGGTGAAACCGTCCATGTTGGGCATTTCGATATCGGTGACCACCATGGTGATTTCGTCCCCCTGTTTTTCGAGGACACCCCAGGCAACCCTGCCATCTTCGCCCTCAAGGACGTTGAAACCGGCTTCCGTCATGTACCCCTTCACCTGGTTGCGGAAGAAGTTCGAATCCTCGACGATCAGGATCGTCGGGACCTGGGCGTCTTCGACCTGAAGTTCCGCATAGGCGGCGTGGTCCTCGAACCACTGCGGATTGGAGATTTGGGTGATCTCGAAAATGTTGACCAGCATGGTGGTTCGGCTGCCGATAATCGTCGACCCCATGATGCCGGGCTGTTTCAGGGTAACATCGTCGATGTCGGCGGAGATCTCGATGGCGTCGATGGGGCCGATGGCCAACAGGCCGATATCCTTGCCAGCCAGCCGAAAGACGATGACCAGCAGGTCGTCCCGGTCGTCGAGCGGCAAGACCGACGCCACCTCGTCGATGCTGATCAGGGGCAGGCTGCCACCGCGGTACTGCATGACCCGCCGGCCGCCGATCTCCTCGATGTCCTGCCGCTTGATCTTCTCGACCCGCTCGACCTGGTTGAGCGGCACGCCGAACTGCTCGGTGGCGGAACTGGAGAAGGTGAGCAGGGACTGTTTGTCGCGGGATCTGGTGATGGCGTCCTTGGCGGCCTCGGCGAGTTCCGCGGCCCGTTCGGAACCGTCCAGCGAGGTCAGGCCGGCCATGCGGGCGATATTGGAGACATCGAGGATCAGGGCGATACGGCCGTCTCCCATGATCGTGGCTCCGGCGTATCCCTGGCACTGTTGCAGATGTCGTCCCAGGGGTTTGATGACGATTTCCTCGGAATCGTGCAGCCGGTCGACGATCAGCCCGTATTTCATGGCTCCGGTGGAAACCACGACGATATTGAGGGCGCTGGAGGCGCTTTGCCGCCGCTCGCTCCCTTTTCTCAGGCGGTCGAAGGCAACATTTCTGGGTTCGGGTTCGGGTGCTTCCGTTTCCCTGAACAGAGGGGTCGACTTGGATCGTCGATCGGCTATGTTGACTCGTCGGTCCGGTCGAGTCTCGTCCTGCACCGGATCGTAATAGGTGGGATCGATGTCGAACACCTCGGCCATGCGGATCAGCGGCAGGAGGTTGCCGCGCAGCCGCACCACTTCGGCGTCGCCGACCCGCTCCACCCGTTCCTTCACTTTCGCGGCCGGGATACGGAGCAGTTCTTCCAGATTCACCTGAGGAATGGCATAGCGCTCGCCGCCGGTCATGACGATCTGGCAGGGGATGATGGCCAGGGTCAGGGGCAGCTTGATGCTGATGGTCGACCCCTTGCCGACCTCGGATTCAATCTCGATGGAGCCGCCCAACTGGTCGAGGTTGGTTTTGACCACATCCATGCCCACGCCCCGGCCGGAGACGTCGGTCACCTTTTTGGCGGTGGAAAAACCGGGCAGCAGGATCAGGTTGATCCGCTCCTTCTCCGACATGACCTTGGCCTGATCGGCGGTGATCAACCCTTTCTTGACCGCGGCCTCCGCCAGCATGTCGCCATCCAATCCCTTGCCGTCGTCGCTGATTTCGATGACCACCTGGCCGGCGGCATGATACGCCTTGAGGACGATCAGCCCGCGGATGTCCTTGCCTTTTTTGATCCGGTCTTCCGGGGCCTCGATGCCGTGATCGACCGAGTTGCGGATTAAATGGGTGAGCGGGTCGTTGATCGCCTCGATGATGGTTTTGTCGAGCTCGACATCCTTGCCGACAATGGTCAGGTCGATCTGTTTGCCCAGTTTCTTGGAGAGATCGCGGACAACGCGCGGGAACTTGTTGAAGACATTGCCGATGGGTTGCATCCGGGTCAGCATGATCGCTTCCTGCAGCTCCGAGGTGACCAAGTCAATGCGTTGACCCACGGCCTCGGCGTTGCGCACGTCGCCGGAGGTGATGGTTTGCAGCAGCTGGTTGCGGGAAAGGACCAGCTCGCCGGCCAGGTTCATCAGTTGATCGAGCAGGCTGACCGTCACCCGGATGCTGGTGTCGATTTTTTGCGTATTGGTCGCGGATCGACGCATCCTGGTCCCGGCCGCCGCTTCCGGAGAGGTTTCGACGCCGTGTTCGGCCTCGGCATCGTGGTCCTCCAGGACCTCTTCATCCGCATCGATCGGCAGTTCTTCCACCAATTCCTCCTCGATTCCCGGTTCCGGTTCGTCGACCATGGCGGTCTGGGCCTCCTCGGGCGCAACGGCGGCAACGGGTTCGGGGGCAGGCTCTGCTTTCGGGGCCTTCGGTGTTTTCGGGGTGGCAGCCGGTGCTTCCCCCCCCTCGTAAATGGTGTTCAGGGCGGCGGTATGGCTGGAGATGTCGACGGCGTTGCTGTTGCCGACATCCTCGATCAGATGTTGCAGTTCGTCGGCGGCAAGCAGGAGCACATTGATGATATCGGGATTGGGGATCAGTTTGCCGCTGCGGATCAGTCCGAGGACGTTTTCGGCAGCATGGGCCAGGTCCTGGATCACGGTCAGGCCCATGAATCCGGCCCCGCCTTTGATCGAATGGGCGGCACGGAACACCTTGTTGACCAGTTCGACATCGATATCGGCACCACCCTCTTCGATGGCGAGGAGATCGTTTTCGATGTCGGCCAAATGCTCGAGCGATTCTTCTATGAAACCCTGCAATATTTCATCATCTTCTATAGACATACCCGGTTCTCCCTCAATAAGATGTGGTGTGCTCGGTCAACAAGGTTATCGAATCGCCTGGCCGGTCGGAAGGGCCGCAAGCTTTAAAACCCTTGGGAATCTTGACCTTAGAAGTATTGTACGTGTCCGAAAGTGATTGTACAGATTTTTTTCAGAAGCGGGTTATTCTTGGGAACCATTAGATTTCTTTCCGGTCGGGCGGGTGGAGGATTGCCGGAGAAACCACGGGATAGAGCCGGTACCAGAAGGGGCGGGACCGCATTTCCGGGGACAGGGCGTGTCCGCCCCTAGCGAACGGCCTTGGTGGCGAGTAGGGAAGGGCGACGGGGGTCAGGTGCCGATGGCGTGCACGGTAACCGTGTAGATAATAACCCTGCCGGCCAGGGGATGATTGTAATCAACAGTGACCGTTTCGTTGCCGGCAGCAAGGACAGTGGCGGGCACCTGTTGCTGCACCCCGTCCTTTTCCACGGCAAGCGAGAGGATCATGCCGGGCTTGGGATCGATGCGGCCAGCAAAGGTAGCGCGGGAGATTTCGTGCACCAACGCCTTGTAATAGGGGCCGTAGGCATCCTCCGGCTGGATGTGCACGGTTTTGGTTTGTCCGGCTTCCATGCCCAGCAGGGAGGCCTCGACCGCCTTGAGGATCCGTCCCGAGCCGATGCTCAGGGTGATGGGCTTGGTTGCCGGAGCGCTTTCGATCACTTCTCCCGAGGGAAGGGTGGCGGTGTAACTGACGGACACGGTATCGAACAGTTGGACTGGACGCATGGGAAAAGCCTTTGCTGAAAAGAAGGTGAAGTTGAAGTTGGGCGGCAACTATACCCACTGCCCCAATCTTTGACAAGGGGTGCTGATCGCCGACTGAGGACTTGACAAAGTGGCGATGAAGGCATAAATGTGCAAACCCCAATAATATGCCTTCGTAAATACTCTTGACGCAAACTCTGTGGAGCATAAAAACAGGGTGTTACGAAGCTGGGAATGTCGTTCTCGCGGTTTTTTACGAGAACGACCATATGCCGAACAAAAACAGGGGGAGAACCGAGAACCGGCCGTTGCCCCGGATTCCGGTCGCCGGGAGTGTATCCACCATCGGCGCTCAATCCTCTTCTTCCTCTCGAAACGGATCAATTATTCCGAATCCACAGGAAAAACCATGATCGAACTCGCTTTCGCCAAAGGCGCCGACGGCCTTCTGCCCGCCGTTGTTCAGGATTATCGCACCGGCGAGGTGCTGATGCTCGCCTACATCAACCGGTTGGCCTGGGAAAAAACCCTGGCAACGGGCCAAGCCCACTACTGGAGCCGCTCACGCGCCAGTCTCTGGTTGAAGGGGGAAACCTCGGGCCATGTGCAGCTCATCAAGGAGATCCTGGTCGACTGCGATCAGGATACGGTGGTGTACAAAGTGGAACAACTGGGCGGGGCGGCCTGCCATACCGGTTATCGCAGTTGTTTTTACCGCAAGGTGGACGGTGACCGGTTGACTGTCTGCGAACAGGAACGGATTTTTGACCCGGCCGCAGTGTACGGATCCAAATAAGACGCAACATGACATCTGAAGAAGGAACGACCATGAACATACTGAAACTGGGTATTCCCAAAGGTAGCCTGGAAGACGCCACCATCGCTCTGTTCGACAAATCGGGTTGGCGGATCAAGTTGGCCTCGCGCAATTACTTTCCCGAAGTCGACGACCCTGAACTCTCCTGCTCCATCTGCCGGCCGCAGGAGATGTCACGCTATGTGGAGTCGGGCATGCTGGACGCCGGCATTACCGGCAAGGACTGGACCCTGGAGAACGAGTCGGACGTGGAGGTGGTTGCCGACCTGGTCTACTCCAAGGTCAGCCGAAAACCGACCCGCTGGGTGATCGCCGTGCCCGGGGATTCCAATATCACCCGGGTCGAGCAGTTGGACGGTAAGCGCATCGCCACCGAATTGGTCAACGTCACCCGCAAGTTCTTCGAACAGCGCGGCCTCAAGGTGGAGATCACCTTTTCCTGGGGGGCGACCGAGGCCAAGGCGGTCTCCGGCCTGGCCGACGCCATTGTCGAGGTCACCGAAACCGAGTCGACCATCCGCGCCCACGGGTTGCGGGTCATCCACGAGCTGATGCAGTCCAATACCCAGTTGATCGCCAGCAAGGCCACCATGGCCGATCCCTGGAAGCGGGAGAAGATCGAGAACATCGCCATGCTGCTGCAGGGTGCGTTGCGCGCCGACCGCATCGTCGGCCTGAAGATGAACGTGGCCCAGGAGCAACTGGATACGGTGATCGGTATGCTGCCCAGCCTCAACGCCCCCACCGTGGCCCAGTTGTACAAGCAGGAATGGTTTTCGGTGGAGACGGTCATTTCCGAGCATCAGGTGCGCGATCTGGTGCCCAAGCTGAAGAAAGCCGGCGCCGAAGGGATCATCGAGTATTCCCTGAACAAGGTCATCTGAGCAAGGGCCCGATGGAGCCTGATCCCAATGTCCCCCGCGGAGAGGAGAAACGAATGGATTTCAGAAAGGTGCAGTTTCTCCTCTCCGTCCATGCCATCCGGCAGTTGCCGCCGCCCGAGTATCCGGACGTCGCCTTTGCCGGCCGCTCCAATGTCGGCAAATCGAGCCTGATCAACCGGCTGGTCGATCGGACCAATCTGGTCAAGACCAGCTCCAAGCCGGGCAAAACGCAGAGTCTCAACTATTTCCTCGTTGACGACGCTCTCTACCTGGTCGACCTGCCCGGTTACGGTTTTGCCCGGGTCTCGCAGCAGACTCGGCAGGGCTGGCAGGGGCTGATCACCGACTATGTCGAAACCAGGACCACCCTGGCCTGCGTGGTGGTGATCATCGATCTGCGCCACGAACCGAAAGTCCTGGACCGGGAGCTGATCGACTGGCTCCGCTATCTGCATAAGCCCTACCTGCCAGTCTACACCAAGGCGGACAAGCTCTCCCGCAACCAGCAGCAGAAGAACGCGGCGGTCCTGGATGCGGGCCTGACCCTGACCGCCGACGATCGGATCGTCTTTTCCGCCCAGACCGGCCAAGGGCTGGACGCCCTGCGGAGTCGATTGGCCGCCTATGCCGATGCGGCCAAGAGGGCCGACGCGTCTACTGATCCGACTTGAGCACCGCCAGAAAGGCTCGCTGGGGAATATCGACATTGCCCACGGTCTTCATCCGCTTCTTGCCTTCCTTCTGTTTTTCCAACAATTTTCGCTTTCGGGAGATATCGCCGCCGTAACACTTGGCGGTCACGTCCTTGCGCAGGGCCGAGATGGTTTCCCGGGCAATGACATTGCCGCCGATGGCCGCCTGGATGGCGATCTTGAACATCTGCCGGGGAATCTCCTCTTTCAGCCGCTCGCAGGCCTTGAGGCCCCGTTCCCTGGCTTTGGTCCGGTGGGTGAGCTGGGAAAGGGCATCGACCTGCTCCCCGTTCACCAGGATGTCGAGCTTGATCAGGTCGCTGGGCCGGTAATCGATCAGCTCGTAGTCAAAGGAGCCATACCCTTGGGTGACGGACTTGAGCCGGTCGTAAAAATCGTAGATCACCTCGGCCAGCGGCAGCTCGCAGGTGAATTCGATCCGGCCGGGCATGGGGTAATGGTATTTGGTATTCTCGCCGCGCCGCTCCATGCACAGGGTCATGACCACGCCCATGTATCGCTCAGGGATGTGGATGGTCGCCTTGATGAAGGGTTCCTCGACCCGGAGAATGGAGCCGGGATCGGGAAAATAGGAAGGATTGTCGATCTCGACCATGGTCTTGTTCTGGAGATAGAACTTATACTTGACCGTGGGCACGGTCAGGATCAGGTTGATGTCGAATTCCCGTTCCAGCCGCTCCTGAACCACCTCCAGGTGAAGCAGGCCGAGGAAGCCGCAGCGAAAGCCAAAGCCGAGCGCCGCCGAGGAATCCTTCTGGAAGGTGAGGGCGGCGTCGTTGAGTTTCAACTTTTCCAGGGCGATGGCCAGTTCCTCGTATTCGTCGGTGGCGATGGGATAGAGCGAGGAGAAGACCACCTGCTGCACCTCCTTGAAACCGGGTAAGGGGGCGACGCAAGGACGTTCCTTGAGGGTGATGGTGTCGCCGGGCCGGGTGTCGGAAACGGTTTTGACCCCGGCGACAATGTAGCCGACCTCGCCGGCGGCGAGTTGTTGCCGTGGCTCGCGGCGCAGGCGGAAAATACCCAGTTCCTCCACCCGGTATTCGGCGCCATTGGACATGAACACGATCTGGTCGCCGGTTTTGACCGTGCCGTTGACGATCCGCACCGAGATGACCGTGCCGCGGTAGGGGTCGTACTGGGCGTCGAAGATCAGCGCTTCGAGCGGCTTGGTCGGATCGCCCTCGGGCGGCGGCAGCAACCGGACCACGGCGTCGAGCAACTCCCGCACCCCTTGGCCGGTCTTGGCGGAACACATCCGGATGGTGTCGCCGTCGAGCCCCAGGTCTTCCTCGATCTGGGCCGCCACCTTCTCCGGTTCGGCGGCCGGCAGATCGATCTTGTTGATCACCGGGATGATTTCCAGGTTGTTTTCCATGGCCAGGTAGAGGTTGGCCAGGGTCTGGGCCTCGATGCCCTGGGCCGCGTCGATCAGCAGCAGCGCCCCCTCGCAGGAGGAGAGCGCCCGGGAGACCTCGTAGCTGAAATCGACATGGCCGGGGGTGTCGACCAGGTTGAGGGTGTAGGTGTGACCATCCTCGGCGACAAAGGGCAGGCAGATGGTCTGCGACTTGATGGTGATGCCGCGCTCCCGCTCGATGTCCATGGTGTCGAGCATCTGATCCTTGAACTCCCGGTCGGTGACGATGTTGCAGAGTTGGATCATCCGGTCGGCAAGGGTCGACTTGCCATGGTCGATGTGAGCGATAATGCTGAAATTTCTTATCTTATCCATGCAGAAGAAAAAGCGTCAGGAGATGAGGGGTAGGGTGAAGCCGGTATCCTTAGCACAGATTCCCTGAAAAAAAAACACTGCAACCGAACCCTGTCGCATTACAGTGTTTTTTTTTTTCATTATCGGGTAGTCTGACCTAATAGACCCTGCATGTGAGCTTCCTCACCTTGCAGGGTTGTGTTTTCTAACGATATACCAGAGATTCATGAGAGATCAGAGCGAAATCGACAATCTGGAGGATCTGGAGGAACCTCGGCAGCATCATGCCTTGATGCTGACCAGTCAGGACGACAACCTGCCGGCGCTCAGCAACCCGGCCCTCCATCGCTACCTCCAGGAAATCAGCCAATACGAATTGCTCAGCCGGGAAGAAACGGAGGCGCTCGCGGTACGGTTTCAGGAAACCGGCGACCCGGATGCCGCCTATCGCCTGGTTTCCTCGAACCTGCGGCTGGTGGTCAAGGTGGCCATGGATTTCCAGAAATACTGGATGCAGAATTTCATGGACCTGATCCAGGAAGGCAACGTCGGCCTGGTGCAGGCCACCAAAAAATTCGATCCCTACCGGGGAGTGAAATTCTCCTACTACGCCGCTTACTGGATTCGCGCCTATATCCTCAAATTTATCATGGACAATTGGCGCCTGGTCAAGATCGGCACCACCCAGGCCCAACGCAAGCTCTTCTTCAGCCTGAACAAGGAGAAAAAATTCCTGGAATCGCAAGGATTCAAACCGGAGGTCAAGCTGCTGGCCGAACGGTTGAACGTCAAGGAAAGTGAAGTGATCGAGATGGGGCAGCGGATGGACAACTGGGATGTTTCCCTGGAAGCCCCGGTGCGCAGCGACTCGGAAGACGAACAGAAAAATTTCCTGCCCCACGACGGGCCGGGCATCGAAGACGTTGTCGCCAGCCAGGAAATGCGCGAGCGCCTGGCCACTATCCTCGCCGACCTCAGCACCCGGCTCAACGACAAGGAGCAGGTCATCCTCAAGACACGTCTGCTCAGCGACGAACCCAAAACCCTGCAAACCATTGCCGACGAATTCAACATCTCGCGGGAACGGGTTCGGCAGATTGAAGCCAATTTGTTGAAGAAACTACGGAAACAGTTCGAAAAAGAAATGCCTGACATCCAGGATTTTCTCAGCGGCGACGGGGTGATTCTCGCCGCTGGACCAGATGGTCAATACTCCTGACCGCCTCGCTCTTTTCAACACCGCCTCTCAATTTTTACCTGATAGTACGCATCAATGAATGTACCGTTGCTCGACTTGAAACCGCAGTTGGCCGCCTTGCGTCCGCAGATCATGGCAGCCGTCACCAGGGTCATCGACTCCACCGGCTATATCCTCGGCCGTGAAGTGACCGAGCTGGAGGAAAAAATCGCCCGTTACTGCGGCTCTGGGCAGGGCATTGGCGTGAGTTCCGGCACCGACGCCCTGCTGGCGGCGTTGATGTCGCTCGAAATCGGTCCGGGCGATCGGGTGCTGACCACGCCCTATACCTTTTTCGCCACCATGGGCACCATTCTCCGGGTAGGGGCGCAGCCTCTGTTCGTCGATATCGAGCCCGACAATTTCAACATCGACCCCGAGCAGATGGCCGAGGCCCTGGCCGCGGATCGCCAGGCCGGCCGCCGGATCAAGGCGATCATCCCGGTGCACCTCTATGGCCAATGCGCCAACATGCAGCGGATCATGGCGCTGGCCGCCGAATACGAGGTGCCGGTCATCGAAGACGCGGCCCAGGCCATCGGCGCCGAATGTCCGTATGAGGAAAACGGGATCGTCACCTGGCACCGGGCCGGATCCATGGGGTTGTGCGGTTGTTTTTCCTTTTTCCCCAGCAAGAACCTCGGCGGCATCGGCGACGGCGGCATGCTCACCACCTCCGACCAGGGATATGCCGAGATCGTGCGGTCCAACCGCAATCACGGGGCCGAGCCCAAATACTATCATTCGCGGGTGGGCGGCAATTTTCGACTCGATCCGATCCAGGCCGCGGTCCTGGCCATCAAATTGGACCACCTGGAAGCCTGGCATGCGGCCCGTCGACGCAATGCCGACCGCTACCGCCAGCTTTTCCGGGACGCCGGTCTGGTCGGTTCCCCGGTCGGGCTGCCGCAGGCGATCTACGGCGAAATCGAGGGGGCCGAGCAGCATAATCACCACATCTACAACCAGTTCGTCATCATGGTTCCCGAGCGGGACCGGCTGCGGCAGTTCCTTCAGGATCATGCCGTCGGCTGCGAGATTTATTACCCGCTCTGTCTGCATCAACAGGAATGTCTCCGGTCCGAAACGTACCGAAAACTGTCGTTTCCGGTGGCGCAACAGGCAGCCGCCAGCTCCCTGGCCCTGCCCATTTTCCCGGAACTGACCGACGAACAGCTGGTTTATGTGGTCGAAACCATCCGGCGGTTTTACCGTGCCGGGTAAAGGCAACTATTTCGCCAGGTTAACGGTATCATCCGAGGCAGTCCTCTCTGCCGATTGCTGAGCCGTTTCATTGCGCGATGTTTTCCGAAAGCGTTGGGTCGATGCCCAACGCTTTCTTCTTATGCATCTTTTGAAGTCAATACACAGGAGGAGGAGACATGGTTGTACGGATCCCGATGTCCTTGACGGGAAATCGGCAGCTTCGAGAAGAGCTGGAACGGCTTGAGCGGGTGGAGCGGCCTGAGATTGTCAAGGCGATCGAGGTAGCGAGGGCGCATGGCGATCTCAGCGAAAATGCGGAATATCATGCGGCCAAGGAGCGGCAGAGTCTGACCGAGGGGAGGATTCTCGAACTCAAGGACAAGCTCGGTAGGGCCGAGATCATCGACTGCTCCAAGGTTTCCTCCAATCGGGCCGTTTTCGGCACGGTCGTCACCCTGATGGATCTGACAACCGAGGTTGAAGTCACCTACCAACTCCTGGGCCCGGAAGAGTCGGACGTGAAAAAGGGATCGATCTCCGTCTTTTCCCCCTTGGGGAGAGCGCTGCTCGGCAAGGAGGTGGGGGATGAGGTGACCACAAAAACACCGGGGGGCATACGGGAATTCGAGATCATCGATATTGCCGCTTCAACGATGCGGTGAGTGGCTGACGCCGTGGGTTAACGGCGTCATGGGGAGATTGATCAGGTGGGCGGGGAAACTCGGGGCCCGCTATTCGATGAGGACAGGAAACCGGACAGGATCGACTCAGGCGGCCGCGGATACCAGCAATCCGGTCTGGAAAAGGGCGGTGATCTGATCGCTCATCTCCTCGATGTTGTACGGGCAGGTATTGTCCGTGTGCCAGCAGATGGAAATCTCGTCCAGCGCGCCAAAGACCATCTGCCGGGCGAGTTCCGGCTGGATGTCTTTGCGGAAGATTCCGTCTTCCTGCCCCTGCTCAATGATTGAGGCAATGATTTTCAGATATTCGTTGAACGTATTCTTCCGGTATTCCCGGATGAGCTTGCTGGTTTGGCGCAACTCGATGTGGATCACCTCGGCTAAATAACGGTTTTTCTTCATTTCTTCGAGGTGGTTGGTGATAAAGATCTCTAGCCTGGTTTTGGGGCTGCTTTCCTTTGCCAGCAGCAGATTGACGTGCTCGATCAGTTTGCCGATCTCCTGCTCGAAGACGGAAAGAAGAATGTCGAACTTATTGTTAAAATAAAGATAAATCGTTCCGTCGGCCACCTTGGCTTCCTTGGCGATATCGGAAATCCTGGCATTGAAAAAGCCTTTTTTGGCAAAAACCTTGGTGGCGGCACGTATGATTTTACGGTGCTTATCTGTTGATTTCATTTAATATGTCGAAAAGACAATGGCGATAAAAAATGAATGAATCCTCATTCCGAGGGTAACAGTTTACTCGGTAAATTGTCAAGAAAAATGCCAGTAATCATAACCAAGCAATAGCGGAAAAGAAGAATGTGGCCCCTATTATTTTGCTGGACGAGACTCCGGAGTTTTTATTAGAAAGAAGCGGGTGCTATACACATCAAGGTTACGCGAGGAGGGGATCATGAAGGTTCTGGTGATCGGAGGAGGCGGCCGCGAACACGCGCTGGTCTGGAAGCTGAAACAGTCCGGCAAGGTCGAGGCGATTTTTTGCGCACCGGGTAACGCCGGCATTAAAGACATGGCGCAATGCGTCGACATAGCCTCGGGCAACATCACTGCATTGCTCGATTTTGCCCTCAAGGAACAAATTGATCTTACCGTGGTCGGTCCCGAGGAGCCGCTGACCAAGGGGATTGTCAACCTCTTCCAGGAAAACGGCCTGCGTATCTTCGGTCCCGACAGCAAGGGCGCCATCCTGGAGGGGAGCAAGGTTTTCACCAAGGATTTCCTCAAGAAATACAACATCGCGAGCGCCCGATACGAAACCTTTGCCAAACGAGGGGCAGCCAAGAAATTCATCCATTCCATCGGTGCGCCCTGTGTGGTCAAGGCCGACGGCCTCGCCGCCGGCAAGGGGGTCATCATTGCCGGGACAGTTGAAGAGGCGGAGCAGGCCGTTGATCTGATCATGAAGGACAAGGCCTTCGGCGCTGCCGGCAACCAGGTGGTGATCGAGGAGTTCCTTCAAGGGGAAGAGGCCTCGTTCATTGCCTTTACCGACGGCAAGACCGTGTTGCCCTTGCCGTCCTCCCAGGACCATAAGGCCATTTTCGACGGCGACAAGGGGCCGAACACCGGCGGCATGGGCGCCTATTCGCCGGCGCCGGTGATGACCGAAGCATTGACCAAACGGGTGATGGCTGAGGTGATGCTGCCCACCGTGCGCGGCATGGCGGCGGAGGGGCGCCCCTATAAGGGCATGCTCTATGCGGGCCTGATGATCGACGGCGACCGGATCAAGGTGCTCGAATTCAACTGCCGCTTCGGCGATCCGGAATGCCAGCCCCTGCTGATGCGCCTGAAAAGCGACCTGGTGGACATCCTCGAGGCCTGCATCGACGGTACCCTGGATCAGGTTCGCATGGAAATCGATCCCCGACCCACGGTGTGCGTGGTCCTGGCTTCCGGAGGATATCCGGGCAAATACAGCACCGGCAAGGCGATTACCGGCTTGCGGGCCGCGGCCAAGGTGGAGGGGGTGGAAGTCTTTCATGCCGGGACCGCGACCAAGGGGCGGCAGACCGTGACCAGTGGCGGCCGGGTCCTGGGGGTGACCGCGGTGGGCGACACCATCCAGGCGGCTATTGATCGCGCCTACCAGGCAGCCAAGGAGATCCGGTGGCAGGGATGCTACTATCGCCGCGATATCGGCCACCGGGCCTTGGCCCGGCTGACGACCGCTCCTCAACCGGTGGTGGGAATCGTCATGGGCAGTGATTCCGATCTGCCGGTGATGCGCGCTGCCGCCGATTTTCTTCAATCGGTCGGCATCGGCTGTGAGCTGCGCATCGCATCGGCCCATCGCACCCCCGAGGAGGCCTGCGCCTATGCGAGAACCGCGCGGGAACGCGGCCTCAAGTTGATCATCGCCGGCGCGGGCATGGCGGCCCACTTGGCCGGTGTGCTGGCGGCCCACACCACTTTGCCGGTAATCGGCGTCCCCTTGGACGCCTCCTCCTTAAACGGTCTTGACGCCCTCTTGTCAACGGTACAGATGCCTCCGGGCATCCCAGTCGCCACCATGGGTATCGGCAAGGCCGGGGCAAAAAACGCCGCGGTCCTGGCGGTCCGCATCCTGGCGCTTGCCGATGCCGCTCTCCACGACAAGCTGGAGCAGCATGCCCGGACGATGGCCGCTGAGGTGGCAGCGAAAAATAAGGCCTTGATCGGGTGAACTGGCCCGTTGCCGCCGACAGGGAAAGCCTTGCCCACGCCGCCAACCTCCTCCGATCCGGGGGCGTGGTGGCCTTCCCCACCGAAACCTACTACGGCCTGGCGGTCGATCCGTTCAACCGCCAGGCCCTGGAACGGTTGTTCCGGGTCAAGCGACGGCCGCGCCAACTGCCGATCCTGGTGCTGGTGGCCGGCGTGGATCAACTCCCGCTGTTGACCCCCTCGGTGCCGGAGGTATACCACCGGCTGATCGATCGCTTCTGGCCGGGTCCCCTGACCCTGATCTGTCCTGCCTTGCCCTCGCTGCCGCCCCGGTTGACCGGCGATACCAGCACCATCGGCGTCCGCCAGTCTCCCAACGAAACGGCTATGGCCCTGATCACCGCTTTCGGTGGCCCAGTGACCGCCACCAGCGCCAACATCACCGGTTTCCCGGCTGCGGTTTCGGCGACGGAAGCGGCCCGGATGTTCGACGCCGAGATCGACCTCATTCTCGATGGCGGCACGACTCCCGGCGGCAACGGTTCAACGCTCGTCGGCATCGATGGGGACGGCATCCTTTCTTGTATCCGTGAAGGTAAAATCGGGTTTTCTGCCGTGCAGGAGTGCGCGGCGGGGCTAACCCGGCAACGATGAACAGAGGTGGGAGGCAGTATGGTCGATTTGCAATGGAATAAAGCGTTTGCCCTGGAACAGACCGGAGGGGACGAAGAACTCCTGGAGGAGTTGCTGATCTTGTTCAGAGACTCCTCGGTGGCTGACTATGTCCAGTTGCAAGAGGCAGTGGCCGCAAACGACGCCGCAGGCGTGGTCCGGGCCGCCCACAGCTTGAAAGGGGCGTCGGCGAGCCTGGGCATAGAGGGGATCCGGCGGTTGGCCTTGGACATGGAAGCGGACGGCCGCAACAATTCGGTGACTGTTGCCCGGGAACAATTGACCATCATGGGTGCATTGCTGGAACAGCTCAACGCGCTGTAATCTTCCGCCCGCAGGACACAGTAAACGTCGGGACCGTTTTGCAGGAAACGGTCCCGACGTTTTTTTTAGGGAGCGGAAGCCGACGGCGTGAGTGAGGGGCATGACCTGCCGATCCACCGGATTTGATGGGCCGGACTGTTCGTTGTCGTTGGCAAGAATGAACGACAGGGGACGGTCATCACTGCGATATTTCGTCCTCACAACCGCTGTCGCCTTCGGGTGCCGCTTGCGGCAGCCGGCCGAACAGGCTGGTGCGGTCGAACAGCCAGGCGGCAACATCATCGTTGACGAACCGTTCGGCGCAACGCCATTGCCAGTTGTTGGTGAGGGTCCCGGGGGTGTTCAGACGACAGTCGTTGCCGAAGCCGAGCACATCCTGCATCGGCAGGATCGCCAGATTGGCCGGGGAAGACAGCGCCAGATGGATCAGGTCGCAGTGAAAGGAGCCGGCATCATCGTCGCTGCGGTTGGCGAACCGTTTGGCCCGCTGCTTGGCTTCCGGGGCCACTTCCGGGTTGAGAAACCAGCCGACCGCGGTGTCGTTGTCGTGGGTCCCGGTATAGATCACACTGTTTTTTTCGGTATTATAGGGGAGGTAGCTGTTGTTCGGGTCGCCGTCGAAGGCGAAGAGCAAAACCTTCATTCCGGGATAGCCGAGGTGCTGCCGCAGGGCTTCGACCTCGGGGGTGATCAGTCCGAGGTCTTCGGCGATGATCGACATGCCGCCCAGCCGCCGGTCCATATCCTCGAAAAACGGTTGTCCCGGTCCCGGCAGCCAACAACCGTTCAAGGCGGTCTGCTCGGTCGCGGGGACGGCCCAATAGGCCTCAAAACCGCGAAAATGATCGATCCTGAGGGTATCGACCAGGAGGAAATTGTGTCGCAACCGCTGCTCCCACCAATCCCACAACGGTTGCTCGTCCCCAGCCTCTTCAGGATTCCAGCGATAGAGCGGATTGCCCCAACGTTGGCCGGTGGCACTGAAGTAATCCGGGGGCACGCCGGCGACATGGGTCGGTTCGCCGGTGTCGGGGTCGAGTTGAAACAGCTCCTGGTGGGCCCAGACGTCGGCACTGTCGAGCGCGATGTAGATGGGGAGATCGCCGATGATCCGGACCCCCTGCCCATGGGCATGGGCGCGGAGTTGTTGCCATTGGCTGTAGAAGAGATATTGTTCGAAGATGGCATGATCGATCCGTGACCGCTGTTCGCGTCTTGCCTTGGCCAACGCCTCCGGGCGCCGCTGGCGCAGGGAATCCGGCCAGGCGTACCAGGGTTTCGCCCGGTAGAGATCCTTGAGGGCGAGAAAGAGCCCGTAATCGATGCACCAGGGGTGGGCGGCAACAAATGCTTCCAGAACGGCTGCGCTGTCCGCTCGGGATTGAAACCGTTGCCATGCCCGGGCAAGGACCTTTTGCTTATGAAGGGCAACCTGCCGATAATCGACGGTGTACTCGGAGCAACCCGGAGAAGCGACCTCCTCTTGCCGCACCAGGCCCCGATCCACCAACAGGTCGAGACTGATCAGCAGGGGAGAGCCGGCAAAGGCGGAAGGGCTCATGTACGGTGAATGCCCGAAAACAGGGTTGGTGGAGCCCAAAGGGAGGATCTGCCAGTAACTCTGGCCGCTTTTCTTGAGAAAATCGATAAATCGTCTCGCCGGTCGGCCGATGTCACCGATTCCGCTGGGACCGGGTAGAGAAAAAACCGGCAGCAAAATTCCGCTTGACCTTTGTTGGAGAATGTTTACCAATGTAATATTATTCACGTCTGTTCTCCCACTCGAGGTGACATGGCTGACCTTGTTGCTCCCCAGTCCGTTCAACGTAGACAACCCTTATTCTATGCTTTTCCCGCATAACCAACACTCTTCAATTGCTTTTTTACTCTGACAGAGTAATTTACAAGATTCTTTTTCTATTAAACCACTTTTGTGCGTATGCACAATTCAAAGGAGAAGGCAGGTGCTCGCTGGTATAAAAAATGACCTTCTTGAAGCCGGAAAGGATGAAGGCTGCATTACCTTTCAACATCTCAACGAATTACTCCCCGAACAGGTAAAGGACCCCGGGGCCATCGAAGAACTTTTTGATTTTCTTGGGGAAAACAATATCGAAATTGTGACCCAGGAGGAGTCGGGAAAACGGAAGACCCTATCCGGTGAAGAATGGACCGGCAAGAAAAGCGGCGAGGAAGACGCCGTTTCCGACAGTCTGCCCGACAGCGAAGAACACGAATCCGAGGAAACCACCACCACCTATCTGCGGGAGATGGGCCAGTTCGATCTGCTCACCCCCGAGGAAGAAGCCAAGTATTCCAAGACGATCCGGGAAGGATTCGACGCTATTATCGAGGCAATCCGGCAGGATACCTCCGGCGTCTCCGAGATCAAGATGCTGGTCGACCGGATCGATCTCTGGCAGCGCCGCGACCCGACGCTCAAGCCCAAAAAACAGCAGCTCAACTACATGCGGCACTGTGTCAGCATTGCCAACCGGAACTACCCGGACAAGCGCGAGCTGTTCGAACTGAATACCAGGATCGAAGCCTACAACCGTTCGATCGAATTCGCCAAGGATTCGATGATCCGGGCCAATCTCCGCCTGGTGGTATCCATCGCCAAACGGTACATGCATCAGGGGCTGACCCTGGCCGACCTTATCCAGGAAGGCAATCTCGGCCTGATGCGGGCGGTGTTCCGGTTTGATTACAAAAAAGGCAACAAATTTTCCACCTACGCCTCGTGGTGGATCAGGCAGGCGATCACCAGGGCCATCCTCGACAAGACCCGGACGATCCGTTTGCCGGTCCATTTTCTCGAGCTGCGCAGCCAGTTCTTCAAGGCCTTCTACTCGCTTTTGAAGGAACTGGGCCGCGAACCGACCCCGGTGGAAATCTCCAAGATGACCGATCTGCCGATGGACAAGATCCTGGCCATCCTCGAGGCCTCCCGTGAACCCATCTCCCTGGAAACCCCGGTGGGCGACGACGATTCGACCCTGGGCGATTTTCTCGAGAACCAGGAGTCGGAATCGCCCTACGACGCGGTCCAGAACCGGGAGCTGGCCCATCGGGTGACCGAGGTGCTGTCCACCCTGACCGACCGCGAGGAGAAGATCATCCGCCTGCGGTTCGGCATCGGCGAAAAAGCGGAATACACCCTGGAAGAGATCGGCAAGCGGTTCAATGTCTCCCGGGAGCGGATCCGGCAGATCGAGAAAAAGGCCCTCAACCGTTTGCGGCATTCGAGCCGGCGGGAGAAACTCCGCTTCTTCCTCGATTAACCGGCAGGGCTGGCCCAAATTGGCCGGCCCGCAACGAACAACGAAAGGTCCGTGTTCCGGCATGGCCCCGTCACCGGAACCAACATTTTTATATAAATCCCTAGAATTCAAAAAGATAGGCAAGCCCCTTGTTCCTGAGGGGCTTCTTTTTTTTGCCCCTGAGGCCTACAACATCATGGATGCATACATTGAACGCGCCGGGTTGGGAGAGATCCTGACCAAGGTCAGGAATGGCGAGCGGCTAACGGTTGCCGACGGACGAACCCTTTATCGGCACCCCGACATCGTGGCACTGGGCTACCTCGCCAACATCGTGCGGGAGCGTAAGAACGGCAACCAGGCCTTTTTCATCTACAACCAGCACATCAACTACTCCAACATCTGCACCAATTTGTGTAAGTTCTGTGCCTTTGGCAAGGAAAAGGGGCATGCGCTCGCCTACGAGATGACGGTGGAGGAGGTCAAGAACAAGGTTCGACAGCGGCTCGACGAGCCGATCAGCGAGATCCACATGGTCGGCGGCATCCATCCCGACCTACCTTTTTCCTATTATCTCGACCTGCTGCGCGGCATCAAGGAAGTGCGACCCGAGGTCCACATCCAGGCCTTTACCTGCGTCGAGATTCACCACTTGGCCCAGTTGGCCGGCAAATCGGTGGCCGACACCCTGCGCGACCTGGTCGATGCCGGTCTCGGCTCGCTGCCCGGCGGCGGCGCCGAGGTGTTCAGCCCCCGAATTCGCCAGGCGACCTGCGAAAAGAAGCTCTCCGGCGAGGGCTGGCTGGAGGTGGCTAAGACGGCGCATCGTCTGGGATTGCACACCAATGCCACCATGCTCTACGGTCATATCGAGACCGTGGACGAGCGGTTGGAGCATCTCGATGCCTTGCGCTGCGCCCAGGACGAGACCAACGGCTTCCTGGCCTTCATCCCCCTGGCCTTTCACCCCAAGAACACCGGGATGGCGGAGCACGCCTCCACCACCGGCATCAACGACCTCAAGAACATCGCTGTCAGCCGGCTGATGCTCGATAACTTCCCCCACATCAAGGCCTACTGGGTGATGATCGGTCCTAAGCTGGCCCAGGTGGCCCTGGCCTTCGGCGCCGACGACATGGACGGCACGGTCAAGGAAGAGGTGATCACCCACATGGCCGGAGCGGAGACCGAGCAGGCGCTGGGCCACAAGACCCTGATCCGGCTGATCCACGAGGCCGGCCGGCAGCCGGTACAGCGCGACACCCTCTACAACGTTTTGGCTACCTACTGATCAACAAGGCTGGGCCAAATTGGCCGGTCACAACGAAAATGAAAATTAGATAGTCCAACGAACCGATTTTTATATAAAAAAATATGCAGACGATCATCGAGAAAATCGAGGCCGGGCAACGGATCGATGGCGAGGAATTCCTCCGCCTAGAGCGGGAGGCGACCCTGCACCAGGTGGGTTTTCTGGCCAACGCGGTGCGCCTGCGGCTGCATCCCGAGCCGGTGGTCACCTATGTGATCGACCGCAATATCAACTATACCGATATCTGTATCTCCGCCTGCAAGTTCTGTGCGTTTTTCAAGGCTCCGGAAGAGGGTGGGGGACAGGTGCTGACCCGCGCCGAAATGGCGCAGAAAATCGCCGAGACCCAGGCCCTGGGCGGGACCCAGATCCTGTTGCAGGGCGGCCTCCATCCCGACCTGCCGCTGGAATTCTACGAAGAAATGCTCCGGTTCATGAAGGCGACCGGCATCCATATCCACGGTTTTTCGCCACCGGAGATCGTTCATTTTTCCCGGTTGGCCGATCTGCCGATCAAAACGGTGATCGAACGGCTGATGGCCGCCGGTCTCGATTCCATCCCCGGCGGCGGCGCCGAGATCCTCAGCAACCGGGTGCGGCGAGAGCTGGCGCCGAACAAGTGCGACGCCGACCAGTGGATCGGGGTGATGGAAACCGCCCACGGTCTGGGATTGCGGACCACCGCCACCATGATGTTCGGCCATATCGAAACCGTGGCGGAGCGGCTGGAGCATTTGCAGCGGGTCCGCGATCTCCAGGACCGCACGGGCGGCTTCACCGCCTTTATCCCCTGGCCGTTCCAGCCCGACCACACTCCCCTGGCCGCCACGCGGCGGATTGAAAAGACCACGGCCGTCAGCTATCTGCGCATGCTGGGATTGAGCCGGATTTTCCTCGACAATGTCCGCAACATCCAGGCCTCCTGGGTAACCCAGGGGCCGAAAATCGCGCAATTGTCGCTTTTCTTCGGGGCCAACGATTTCGGCTCGACCATGATCGAGGAGAACGTGGTGGCCGCCGCCGGCGTGCGCTTCCGGCTGTCGGAAGAGGAGATCAGGCGACTGGTGAGAGAGGCCGGCTTCCGGCCGCAACAGCGGTTGATGGACTACACCCCGGTCTGATGGACGTCGATTCGATCCGTATCCACGCCGCCCCCTGGGTGGTCCCGGTCTGCCGTGGCGCCATCAGGGACGGCGGCGTTGCCGTGCATCGCGGCATCATCCTCGCGGTCGACACATTGCCCCGCCTGCAACAGCAGTATCCCCAGGCCCCGGTGGTCGCCCATCCCGCTGCGGTGCTAGTCCCGGCCCTGGTCAATGCCCACATCCACCTCGAACTTTCCCATCTGGCCGCCCTGGCCGCCGCACCCCTCGACGCCACCTTCACCGGCTGGATCGTTCGCCTGCTTCAACTCCGCGACACCCTGGGCGCGATCGGCGAACAGGCGGAACAGGCCGCCCGGCGCATTGCCGACCAGCAGTACCGCTCCGGGGTGAGCGTGCTGGCCGACATCGGCAACACCGCCATCGGCCGGACCCTGGCCTCCTCCTTTCCCGGCACCTTGCTGCCCTATCGGGAATATCTCGGCCTGGCCGAACAGACCCTGGCCAAGAACGTGCAGCGGTTGAGCCAGGAAGACGACGCCGACCTCTGTTCCGGCCACGCTCCCTATTCCACCCATCCCCGGCTGCTGCGCCGCCTGAAGGAGCGGGCGCGCGGACTCGGTCACGTCTTTCCCATCCACACCGCCGAACCGGCGGCCGAAGGCGAGATGATCCGGGAGGGCAGGGGAGAGATGGTGGAGTTTGTCCGCCAGCGCGGATTCTGGGACGATTCCTTCGTGCCCAGGGGCAGCGGCGGCTCGATCCACTACCTCCGCGATCTCGGCCTCTTGGACCATCGCACCCTCTGTATCCACGCCATTCATGTGGTCGACGAGGAGATCCGGATCATAGCCGGCGAGGGGGTCAAGGTCTGCCTCTGTCCCGGCAGCAACCAATTCCTGGCCACGGGCACGGCGCCGGTACGTGCCTATCTCGACCATGGGATCCTGCCGGCCCTGGGCACGGACAGTTTGGCCAGCAACCCCGAACTCTCCCTCTGGCGGGAGATGCGGCTCTTGGCCGCGGCGCACCCAACGGTGACGCCGGCTGAAATTCTTCGCATGGCCACCCTGGGCGGGGCCGAAGCCCTGGGGTTGGGCCATTGCCTGGGCACCCTGGAAGCGGGCAAGGAGGCGGACCTGCTCGCGGTGCGTCTTGCCGAGGACCCGGAGAGCGAAGAGCAGGTGTATCGGTTGCTGGTAACGAGTGTCGGTCATCCGGAACCGGAACGCATTGGGCAGTGAGAGGAGACGCGAAAGACGTGGCACGCATCGGCATGGTCAACTACATCAACGTGGCCCCGATCTACGAGATCTGGAAGGAGCGCGTCCTGCCGGCCGACTGGCAGGTGGTCGAGGGGCAGCCGAGCCGACTCAATATCCTGCTGGCCGAAGACCGGATCGACCTGGGTTTTGTCTCCTCCTACGCCTATGCGGCCCAACCCGAGCGCTACCAGATCCTGGCCGACCTGTCGATCAGCGCCACCGGCCCGGTGGGCTCGGTGTTCCTGTTTTCCCGGCTGGCGCCCGAGGACCTGAACGACAAATTGGTGCGCCTCACCGGGCAGTCCGACACCTCGATCCGGTTGATCAAGATCATCCTTGAGGAGTTTTACCGGGTCCGGCCCCGATATGACATTGGCGAGGTTTGCGGCGCCGATGTCCGGCTGGATGGCGTCAGCGGGGTGCTGGCCATCGGCGACGACGCCCTGCGGCTGCGGGCCGAGGGGCACTATCCGGTGCAGTTGGATCTCGGCGAGGTCTGGCACCGGAAAACCGGTCTGCCCTTCGTGTTCTCGGTGTGCGCGGTGCGCGAGGCCTTCATGGCCGAACAGCCCGACACCGCTCGGGCCATCCGCCGAACCCTGGTCGAGTGCCGGCAGCAGGGCGCCCTGCGCATGGCCGAGATCTGCGACCGGGTTGCCCGCCGCATCCCCATGGACTGCGAGGCCTGCTCGCACTACCTCATGGGCATCGAGCACGATCTCTCGCCGGTAAAATGCATGGCCCTGGCCCGTTTTTTCCAGTACCTGATCGACCGGGGCGAGGCCCCGGCCTCGGCCCTGCCGCTCAAAATCTTCCCTTAACCAAGTTGCCCCGATCCGCCCCAGAGATCTCAAAGCTTACCCATGAACGACATACAATCCCCTGACGCCAAGAAAAAATTTGTTCGCGAAAAATTTTCTTCGATCAGCGGGCGTTACGATCTTCTCAATTCGCTTCTTTCCCTCCAAATCGACCGTTACTGGCGCTGGCGAACGACCCGGCTGCTGCGCGAATTCCCCGACGGCTGGGTGCTCGATCTCTGCGCCGGCACCTTGCCGCTGGCCCTGGAACTGACCCGGCAGGCAAAGAACAGAAGGGTGCTGGCCGTCGATTTCTGCGAGGATATGCTGCGGGCCGGGGCCGCCAGCCTGCCCGAGGACGACCGCAGGGACCGGATCGTGCCGGTCTGCGGTGACGGCGAAGTCATCCCGGCCCCGTCCAATGCCTTCTGGGGGTGCACCGTGGCCTTCGGCGTGCGCAACCTGTCGCGAACCTTGCAAGGATTGCGCGAGATGCACCGCATCCTCAAACCATCGGGCAAGCTGCTCATCCTGGAATTTTCCCGCCCCACCAACCCGATCGTCAAACCGATCTACACCTTCTATCTCAACCGGGTGCTGCCGGCTGTTGCCGGGCTGATTTCCGGCGACAAGGAGGCCTACCAATACTTGGCCTCGTCCATCGCCGCTTTCTACGAGCCGGAGGAACTGCTGGCCATGATGCGCGAGGCCGGGTTCGCCACCGCCATCCGCCTGCCGCTGACCTTCGGTATCGTCTCCATCTACCTCGGCGTCAAGGAGTGAACATGGCCGACTGTCGACGCATCGTCCTGGGGATCACCGGCGCCACCGGCATGCTCTACGTGCCGGCCCTGCTCGATTTGCTGGCGGCGCAGCAGGTCGAGGTCCACGGCATCGCCTCGGAAGCGGGCCGCAAGGTGCTGGCCTTCGAACTGGGCATCGTGCCCGAGCAGTTGGGTCAGGTCGCCCGCTGGTTTGCGCCCGACGATTTTTTTGCCCCGCCGGCCTCGGGTTCGGCCCGCTACGACGCCATGGTGGTCCTGCCGTGCAGCATGGGCAGCCTGGCCGCCATCGCCAACGGCTCTGGCGGCAACCTGCTCCATCGCAGCGCCGATGTCACCCTCAAGGAGCGCCGTCCCCTGTTGCTGGCCGTCCGGGAGACCCCGCTCAACCGAATCCATCTGCAGAACATGCTCGCCGCTGCGGACGCCGGCGCCATTCTCTGCCCACCCATGCCCTCGTTCTACCATCGTCCTCGCGATCTGAACGACCTGGCCCGCCACTTTGCCGCCCGCCTCTGCGACCTGTTGGGCGTTCCCGTGGCCGACGCCGACATCAAGCGCTGGCAGGAGGGATGAGCATGTGGCAAAAGCTGAAAATCCTGCTGGAGATGATCAAGTTCGAGCATACCGTGTTCGCCATGCCCTTTGCCCTAATGGGCGCCTTTCTCGCCCAGCGGGGGATACCCTCGTTGCGGGTGTTTTTCTGGGTGGTGCTGGCCATGGTCGGCGCCCGGACCTGCGCCATGGGCTTCAACCGGATCGCGGACCGTCGTTTCGACGCCGCCAACCCCCGCACCGTGGACCGAGCCCTGCCGGCCGGCCAGGTCAGCCTGTTCGCGTCCTGGCTGATGGTGATCCTGGCAGGACTGCTCTTTTTTTTCGCCTGTTCCATGCTCAACCCCCTGGCCCTGCAAATAGCGCCGGTGGCCCTTGGTCTCACCCTCTTCTATTCGCTGACCAAACGGTTCACCTGGCTCTGCCACGTGGTCCTCGGGCTGGCGCTCGCCTTCTCGCCTTTGGGCGGCTGGGTGGCGGTGGCCGCCAGTTTTCAGGGCTACCCCTGGGTTTTGTCGCTGGGGGTGCTGTTCTGGGTAGCCGGTTTCGACTGCGTCTACGCCTGCCTGGACGCCGATTTCGATCGCGAGGCCGGCCTGTTCTCCATGCCCGCGATCTTCGGCCGCCGCAACAGCTTTCGTATTGCCGTGGCCTTCCATGGGCTGGCATTCGCGCTCTTCACCCTGACCGGCGTGCAGATGGGGCTTAATCTCTGGTATTTCGGCGGTATCCTGGTTACCGGCCTGGCCCTGTTTTATCAGCACCTGATCGTCAATCCCAGGGATCTCTCCCGCATCCAGCAATCGTTTTTTTCCATGAACGGCTTGATCGCCCTGACCCTGTTCGTCGCCACCTGTATCGCCCTGGCCACCGGTGGTTGAGATGCGTCTGTCTATTTTCTGTTTTCTGCTCGTTCTCCTGCTGGGATGGGGTGGCCGCAGTGGGGCGGCAGCCGATTCCGAGGTGATCGAAACCCAGCCGTCCCAGGTCGATCCGGCGATCCTTGCCGTCATCTTTTCCGGTTCCGAGACTCTGCACTATGCGGTGAGTTGGAGCGGCGGCGTCAAAATCGGCGATATCTACATCAAAATACAAAAAGAAAAGGCCAAGGACGATGCCTTCAGCATCTCGGCCAAGGTCAAGGATTACGGGCCGCTGGAGCTGCTGTATCCGGTGGACGACCGATTCACCTGCCTGGTCTCCGGACCGATGAAATTGCCCTACCGGTACGAGGTCCATCAAAAGGAGGGGTTCGGCAGGGAGATCACCCGGCTCACCCGGTATGACCAGGAAAACCGGGTCGTACGCTATCAAAAGAATAAGGAAGCCGAGCAACAGTTCGAAATCGCCGGGACGGTATACAACGAATTCGCCTCGTTCATCATCACCAGGGCGCTGACCCTGCGGGAAGGGGAAGCGATTGTGGTGCCGACCTTTGCCGACAAGAAGCGGCATGAGGTCAAGGTCGACCTGATCCGGCGCGAGCAGCGGCGCACCCTGTTCGGCGACAAGGCCACCCTGATGGTGCAGCCCAAAATGCAGTTCAAGGGATTGTACGAGAAGAGCGGCGACACCGTGCTCTGGCTCACCGACGATCGGTGCCGGGTGCCGGTGGAGATTCACTCCAAGATTGTGATCGGCTCACTGGTGGCGGAATTGGTCGAATATGCCAATTCCGCCTGTCCGGAGCTGTTGAAGGTGAAGGAGCGTTGATCGGCGGGTCGGCGCTTTTTAGGGAGATCAGCCGAGTCGCACTTCGATTTTTCGGGGCTGGGCCGGGATCGTCTTGGGGAGCCGGACCGTCAGCACCCCGTCGACCAGCGAGGCCGCGATCCTCTCCTGATCGATGGTTTCCGCCACCGTGAACCGGCGGAGATAATGGCCGCTTTCGTATTCTTCGAGGAGGATTCGCCCCGGTTGTTGCTGCAAGACCCGGTGCCCCTGGATGGTGAGGATGTTGTCCTCCAGGGAGAGTTCGATGCCCTCGACGGTGACACCCGGCATATCGGCGATTACCGCTACTTCCCGCTCGGTTTCGTAGATGTCGACATGGGGGGCGAAACAGCATTCGTTCTTGGTGTTCTCATCGCCTGGTTGCGCCGCTTTTTTTTCTTGAATCTTCAGTTCCTGCTCAGTCATGACGGCCTCCTACTCGGTGGTAACTTTGATCTGACGCGGCGTGACGGCGGACGCCTTCGCCAGGGTGACGGTCAGGATGCCATTGGCGAGCCGGGCGTTGACCTGCTCGGGGTCGACCTTCACCGGCAAGGCGATGGCCCGACTGAAACTGCCCGATTCGATCTCGCGGCGATGATAGGAGACCCCGGCCTCGTTTTGCCTCCGGTCGCGCTTGCCCTGGAGGGTGAGGGTCTCCCCTTCGATGGAAAGGTCGAGATCCGCCACCTTGACCCCCGGCAATTCCGCAGTGATCAGCAATCGGTCGGCCTCCTCGTAGATATTGAGCGCCGGATAGACGTTGGCCCGGCCTTGCCCTTTGCCTTTTTCGACATACGACCGGGAGAGTTCGTCCAGTCCCTGGCGAATGCGTTCGAATTCGGCCCAGGGATTGCGAAAGGCCGGGCGATCGGTAAAGCGAATAAATGCCATGATGCTCCTCCTTGTTGGGGTTGTGGTTGGCAATAATAGAAAAATTGTAAGATGCTAGCGGAACTTGTCAAGGAGACCGGCCCTGGGAAAGACGGTTGCTTTTTAGGCCGGCAATGACCACTGTTAGCGGCAGCGATTGCCGCGTTGTTCGACCAACCCGGCAGAATTGGACCAAGTCGGTCGGCCACAACGAACCGTGAAAGGTTTGCGCCGCTGGCCGGCGCTGTTGCGGACAAACACGTTCATATTAAAAGGAAAAAGGAAGGAGTGGAGAGATGAGTGAGGCTGTGATTGCCACCAAGTGTCCGGATTTACAATTAGTGCATCGCGGCAAAGTCCGGGACATGTACGAGATTCCCGGTCATGCCGACAAGCTGCTGATGGTGGCCACCGACCGGATTTCCGCCTACGATGTGATCATGGCCGATCCCATCGCGGGCAAGGGCAAGATGCTGACCGAAATTTCCCTGTTCTGGTTCAAGCTGCTGGGCGACATCGTGCCCAACCATCTGATCAGTGCCGATATCGAGCAGTTCCCCGCGATCTGCCACCAGTATCGCGATCAACTGGCAGGGCGGTCGATGCTGGTCAAGCGGACCAAGGTGGTGCCGATCGAGAGCATTGTGCGCGGCTATCTCAGCGGCTCTTTCTGGAGCGCCTATACCAAAACCAAAGACGCCACGGTGTGCGGCTTCAAGCTGCCGGCAGGGATGCGCGAGTCCGACCCCTTCCCGGCGCCGCTCTACACCCCCTCCACCAAGGCCGAACAGGGGTTGCACGACGAAAATATCTCCGTCGAGCGGATGCGGGAGTTGGTGGGCGCCGAGCTGACCGACAAGATGGCCGCAATCAGCATCCAGCTCTACCAGCGTGCCGCCGACTATGCCCGCACCAAGGGGATCATCATTGCCGACACCAAGTTCGAAATGGGTTTGGACGGCGACACCCTGATCCTGGTGGACGAGGTCTTGACCCCGGACTCCTCCCGCTTCTGGCCGCTGGATCAATATACCCCCGGCAAAGGGCAGCCGAGCTACGACAAACAGTTCCTGCGCGATTATCTCTCTTCCCTCGACTGGAACAAACAGCCGCCGCCGCCCCCGGTCCCGGCGGATATCCTGGAAAAGACGCGTCGCCGTTATCAGGAAGCCCTGGAACGGTTGACCCGGTGATTCTTGGTGGTTGAGGTGGTTAGGGCCTGTCATCAAATAACTTGAACATCTTGCATCTCATCTTCGGGCCATCTTTGGCTGCGGCAGGGTCGCAAAATCCTCGACGTAGCGCTGCTACGCCTGCGGTTTTGCGCTGGTCGCCACAACCAAATCTGACCCAAATCTGAGCGCAATTTTGTACAAGTTATTTGCATCCAGGCCCTTAGGTGTTGAGGGCGGTAGATTGCCAGGAGTCGTGAACAACGTGGGGGAAAGGCGACCGCTGCCGTTGCCCGCCGCCCTCCGGAGCAAACTATTGTTGACAGTCTAACCACCTACAGCCTCTCCCCCCTCTTGCACCACCCGCAGCTCGATCCCGTGACAGCGCACCAGATCGCCCGGATAGAGTTTGCGCCGTTTCCTCATTTCCACCTCCCCGTTGACCTGCACCAGTTCCTGGCCGATCAGATACCTGGCCTCGCCACCGCTGGCGGCCAGATCCTCCCGCTTCAAGAGCTTGTCCAGTTCGATATAGGCGGTGGTGATGAGGGCCGGTCGGATCGGATCAACGGAAGATGTCGGCATGGCGGACTCGCGAGCAACGGTTGGGCGGATGCGCACACCGGTACACCGCAATCGCGGTCACAGGGCGCGCAGGAATTCGGGTTTCAGCGTCAGGTGACCGGCCAGGGCCCGGTCGATCAGCGCCAGGGTCGCCGCCTTGTCCTCGGGCAGTTTGGCCCGAATCGGCAGGTAATTGGAGGCATGGTTGGCGTGGAACAGGCCGCCGGAGAGTTCGGTAGCGGCGATCATGATCCGCAACTCGCGCAGAACGGCCAAGGGTTCGGGCACGGCGAAACGGCCGGCCTGCACCTCGGTATAAAGCGCTGTCCCGGGTTCGAGCATCAGGCTCAAGGCGCCCACATATTCCGGGTCGATCCCGCTCAGCACCCGGCCGGTCTCGGCGGCATGGATCTCGGACCGTTCCCTCCCGGCAATGCCGAGCAGCACGGTCACGGACAAAGCGATGCCGGCGGCCTTGGCCTTGGCGGCCATGGCGATCATTTGGGCAGCGGTCGCGCCCTTGGCGATGGCGGCGAGGGTGTGATCGTCACCGCTTTCCAGGCCCATATAGGCAATGCCCAGGCCGAGCCGCCGCAATTCCGCCAATTCCTCCACGGTTTTCGACTTGAGGCTCTTGCTGTTGGCATAGATGCCCACCCGGGCAATCTGCGGCAATCTCGATTTGATCCGTGCCAGGATGGCCAGCAATCTGGGCTGCGGCAGGATCAGGGCGTCCCCGTCGCACAAAAAAAGGCGCCGGGCATGGGGAAAATGACGGGCCGCGTAATCGATGTCGGCCCAGACTGTCTCCTCGGGCGTGAGGGTGAAGCGCTGCCCCTTGTACATGCCGCAGAAGGTGCACTTGTTGTGGGAGCAACCGGTGGTCACCTGCAACAGGATGCTGTTCGCCTCGCTGGGCGGTCGGTAGATGGTGCCCTGGTAGTGCATGGGATCCCGAAGGGTTTGGTCTTGTCGACCGATCAGGGGAGCGGTTTGAGCCGCTTGACCAGGGCCGCCATGTCGCGCCGGATGGCCAGATATCGCTCCCGGCTCAGACCGGCGCCCAATCCCACCTTTTCCGCCATCTCGGCGGTGAGAAAATCACCAGGACCATGGGCATCGGCATTGATCGCCAGTGGCGCGCCGGTCCGCTCCGCCATTTTCGCCACATGACCGTTGGTCAGGCTGTGGCCCTTACGGCCCGACAGTTCCAGGAGGATGTTTTTCTTCGCCGCCAGGGCCGCCTCCTCCTCGGTGATGAAGCCGGGATGGGCCAGGATGTCGACCTCCGCTTCCAGGGCGGCCCGATTGGTTCCGGGCAGCACCGGTTCCACCGGGGTTTCGCCATGGACCACGATCAGTTGAGCCCCCAGGGCCCGCGATTGGGCCGTCAGCGGTCCGATGAGGGCAGGGGGGACATGGGTCAGTTCCACGCCGACGATCAGCCGGGTCGTGGTGACCGGATTCAAGTCCCGGGCCGCCTTGATCAAATTGGGGATCAGGATATGAATGTTGGAGGAATCGGCGTGGTCGGTAATGGCGATGGCTTCATAGCCGAGGACTTCGACCCGACGGACATGCTCGGCAGGGACCAGGGCGCCGTCACTGAAAAAGGTGTGTGAATGAAGATCGATCATAGAATGGGAAGATGAGTCCAGGGGTTAATGTTGAGCCTTAAGTCGACCCCGCAAGGAGTGCTTGCCGGCCTGATCGATTAACACTATGGCGAGATCGCCGGGCGTCAAGGCTTCTTCGACACCGGTGCAGTGGACGATATGATTGGTCGGGGTGCGGCCCTTGATCTCGGTATGGTTGCCAGATTCAACCATAATCTCAACTTCTTTCCCGATATACTCGTTGTTGCGTTCCCAGCAGATCTGATCCTGCCGCTCCTGGAACATGGCGAGTCGTCGGCTTTTCTCCTCTTCCGGGATCTTGCCGGCAAAATCGGCGGAACGGGTATGGGGGCGATCCGAATATTTAAAGGAAAAAGAACCGTGAAACCGCACCCGGTTCAGCAGGTCCATGGTGGCCTGGAAATCGGCCTCGGTCTCGCCGGGGAAGCCGACGATGATATCGGTCGCCAAGGCGATATCTGGTCGATATTGTTTGAGCCGGGCGACTTTTTCCAGGTAGGATTCCACCGTGTACTTGCGGTTCATCCGGCGCAGCACCGCGTTGGAGCCCGACTGGACCGGCAGGTGAAAATGGGGGCAGAGATTCTCGATCTCGGCAAAACAGCGCATCAGCTCTGTGGAAAGATCCTTGGGATGGGAGGTGGTGAAACGCAAGCGCTGCAACCCCTTGATGGCGGCGACCCGCCGCAGCAGGTGGGGAAAGCTCACCTCTCTCTCGGCAACCTGATTGGTCGTACCGTAGGAGTTGACGTTTTGCCCGAGCAGGGTTACCTCCCGTACCCCGTGCTGGACCAGAATCTCCACCTCTTCGAGGATATCGGCCAAAGGCCGGCTGATCTCCCGCCCCCTGGTCCCCGGAACCACACAGTAACTGCAAAAATTGTCGCACCCCTGCATGATGGTGACAAACCGCTTGAATCCGTGGGGAGCAGGGGAGGGGGGGGCGTCGGCCAGGAGTTTCTGAAAAGGCGGGATGGTGAAGGAGGTCTCCATGTTGGTGGCAATCTCCTTGCTGGTCACCCGCTGCTGTAAACGCTCCAGCATCTCCGGCAACCGGTAGATCTGCTGCGTGCCGACGATCAGGTCGACATGGGGCATCCGGTCGCGAATCTGCTCTCCCTCCTGCTGGGCCACGCAACCGGTGACCCCGAGGAGCAGGGCGGGATTTCTTTGTTTTTCCGTCCGTAACGAACCCAGCAGGCTAAATACCTTCTGTTCGGCCTTTTCCCTGATACTGCACGTATTGATCAGAATGACGTCGGCTCCTTCGGGCTCGGCGGTGGCGATATAACCTTCCTGGGCCAGGAGCTGCTCGATGATCTCGGAATCCCGCTCATTCATCTGACAGCCAAAGGTTTTGATATACAGACTTTTGGGCATGGAAATATAAAAAGCCGCGTCAATAGGTTGGACGGGCAAAGGGGGTCAGGTTGTCGGCCAGGGCTTCGAGCAGCCGCATGGTTTCCGGAAAACGGCAATCCAGGGTTTGAATCCGCACCAATCCCTGATCGGCCGAAAGGGTGGAAAGGATGGCAAGCCCATCGTATCCTTCGAGGATAAACCTGAGCCAGCTGATCTTTTCCGGCCGGATAACCAGGGGCCATTCGACGACAACAGGCATGGGCGAATGTTCAGTCAACACAAGAAGAATTGCCTTTAAACAATGAGCGATGCGTCAATATCTTCGATGATATCCTTGTGCTTTTCGAGCACCGGCGCCACCTGTTCCTGGAGAAATTCCGTGGTCTGCATGGCTGCCCGGCCGGTAAACTGCTGATAATTGCCGAGGAGACTTTCGAGTTCGCTGCGATCAAAGGGGACGCGATTATCCTGAGCCAGCAGCTCCAGAAGATTGTTGGCCGCGCCCTGGTTTTTAACCGCCAGGCCGGCGGCGACCGAATGTTCCCGGATCACCTCGTGCATCTCCTGCCGACTTTTGCCCAGTTCCACACAGGCCATCAGGATTTTTTCCGTGGCCATGAAGGGGAGCTCCTCGCGCAAATGTTTTTCAATTTGCTTCGGATAAACAACCATATTATTGGTGATGTTTATATAAAGCTTTAAAATGGCATCGGTCAGGAGAAAGGCCTGGGCCAGATCCATGCGTCGGATGGCGGAGTCGTCCAGGGTGCGCTCGAACCATTGGTTGGCGGCAGTGGCGGCAAAGTTGGCCGGCAGCCCCATGAGTTTGCGGGCTAGGCCGGTCATCCGTTCGGACCGCATCGGGTTGCGCTTGTAGGCCATGGCCGAACTGCCGACTTGTTTGCTTTCAAAGGGCTCTTCCTGGACCTTGAGGTTGGACAGCAGCCGCAGGTCCACGGCGAATTTGTGGGCCGAGGCGCCGATCCCGGCCAGGGTTTCGGCGGTTTTCATATCCAGTTTGCGGGGATAGGTCTGACCGGTGACCGCAAAGGCCTGGTCGAACCCTATCTTTCGGGAAACGCGCCGATCAAGCTCGCGCACCTTTTCGTGATCGCCGTTGAACAACTCGATGAAGGTGGCCTGGGTGCCGACCGTCCCTTTGGCGCCGCGGGCCTTGATCTGGCCTTCCAACTGCTCGATATAGTCGAGATCCATCAATAAATCTTGAATATACAGGGTGTTTCGCTTGCCAACCGTGGTGGGTTGCGCCGGTTGGTAGTGGGTGAAGCCCAGGGTGGCCAGGTCCTTGTGGGTGGTGCAAAAACCGGCCAGGTTGGCAATGACCTTGAGCAGCGCTTTCTTGATCAGATGCAAGGCCCGTTTCTGGATGAGCAGATCGGTGTTACAGACCACGAACTGCGAGGTGGCGCCGAGATGGATAATCGGCTCGGCCAGTGGACATTGTCGGCCATAAGCAAAGACGTGGGCCATGACGTCGTGGCGGATCTCGCGTTCCTTGGCGGCGGCCACCTCGTAATCGATATTGTCGACGTTGGCCTTGAGTTCGGCCACCATTGCCGCGGTCACCGCAGCCAAGCCCAGTTCGTGCTGCGCCTCGGCCAGGGCTACCCAGCATTTGCGCCAGTGGGTGAATTTATAGCGCTCGGAAAACAGCTCCTGCATGGCACGACTGGTGTAACGGGAAACCAGGGGCTCCTGGTAAATGTCACGGTTCATAATGCTCACTTGTTTTTTAGAGGGATGAAAATACAAGGCCTTTAGCCTGTTTCGGTGATTTATTCAATCTTTTGCGCGGAAAATGTTGCTGAGTGTCGATCTAGGAGGCGCGGTATTGCCAGGGGTAAAAAGAAATTTATGTCTTTGACTAAACGAACCGTTTCGGGGTGTGGCATTTCGACCGCCGGGAGATTTTTTCGACTTGCAGCTTGAGCTATTTCGTTATCGCTCGAAACGACAGCGCAATCGCCGCAGTCGTGCAAGTCGCGGCAGGAACGTACGGTATAGTCATTTTCTTGCCAAAGCTTCTGGGCGCCTCAGTATTAAATGTCGCATAATATATATTATGTTAAATTTTATAACATGAACAATATCAACAAGGTGTGAGCATAAGGGCATGGACCTGGTTGCGCTCCACTCCTCGGAACCAGGATCGTTTCAATTGAAAGACCAGGTCCGTCGGTTGGGTGATATCCATACCGGCGCGGGCCAAATGGAACCCGATACCGGGAAAGACCTGCCCTTCCCCCTGCATCTGAAACATCAGGTGGCCATTGTGCGCTTTGGGGGCAATCAACTTTTGCCCGGACAGCAAGAAAACCGGTTCAGGGTTTCCCTCGCCGAACGGTTGCAGCCACTGCAAAGCGCGGGCCAAACCTGTCGAAAGCAGCGAGGCATTGGGCAGGCAATAATCAACCGTCAGGTGAACATTGTTGTGCAACCCGCCGAATACCTCTTTGATCTGATGGTCAAACATCAGGGCAAACTGTTCCAGGTGTTCTTTCTTGACAGTCAACCCCACGGCCATAGCATGACCGCCGAACTGTTCAATAACCGCTGAGCAACGTTCCAGCACCTGGAAGAGATTCACCCCCTTGATCGATCGCCCCGACCCTCTGACGAATCCCCCTGCCCCGCTCTTCAAGTCATCGGCAAACACGATCACTGGTCGCCGGCACCGGTCAACCAGTCGCGAGGCGAGGATGCCCAGCACCCCCGCGTGACAGTCCGGCTGGTACACGGTCACCCCGATGCCACCTGCCCGCACCTGGTCCAGGCAGGATGTCTCGACCAGCCCGAGGGCCTTGGCCTCCAGTTGTTTTCTGGTGCTGTTCATCCGGTCCAGCTCGCCGGCTGCCTGCCTGGCATCAGACATGTCTGCTGCGAGCAGCAAGGCCACCCCGGCTTGCGGACTGCCGAGTCGACCCGAGGCATTGATGCGGGGAGCCAGTTTAAAGGAAATATCCTCGGACAGGACGGCCCGCCTGTCCAACCCGCTGTATTCGCAAAGAGAAAGGACGCCCAAACGACTCTTTGCCGATAAAACCTCAAGTCCGGAACGAACAAGAATCCGGTTCACTCCGACCAGGGGCACGACATCGGCAACCGTGCCCAGGGCCACCAGGTCGAGATATTTCTTCAAATTGAGGTTGATGCCCAGGGCACGGCGGAGCCCCATGATCAGAAAAAAGGCCACGCCAACGCCGGAAGGCGCCTGACAGGGGAACGTGCATCCGGGCTGTTTGGGATTGAGGATGGCGTCCGCATCGGGGAGCCGCTCTTGCGGTTCGTGATGATCGGTTACCACCACGCGAAGCCCCATCTGCCGCGCATAATCGACCTCATGCATTGCCGAAATACCGCAATCCGCAGAAATCAGCACCCCTCCCTTGTTCGGACACTGGGCCACCAGTCGGTCAATGGAGCTGATCGACAACCCGTAGCTCTCTTCCAACCGGTTGGGAATATAGAAAAACGCCTGTTTCCCGACCTCCCTGAAAAAGGAGACCAACAGGGCCGTGGCGCTGATGCCGTCGACGTCATAGTCGCCATGGATAAAAATCGGCTCGTTTTTGCGGCAGATTTCCATGATGCAGGCAACAGCCGCCGGCATGCCTTTCATCCTGTCCGGTGAAGGCAGCATGGACAATTGCGGGAACAGATATTCCTGGGTCTGGTCAAGGGTGGTGAAGCCGCGGGTGTAGAGGATTTCACCCAATTGACAGGGGATGCCAAATTCCTTGGCCACCTTGACGCCGAACGCTTGTTCCTGGGGGGTGGAGGCGCAGAGCACGGTGTAGTTGGGAGCCAAACCGTTCACAATGCTGCGTCAATCTTCGGTTGTTGCAGGAAAAGGTCGATGGCCGTGAAAACACCATCGGTCTGGTCGATCCGATGCCAGCAGACCTGCTGCTGGTTTCTGAACCAGGTCAGCTGTCGTTTGGCATAGCGCCTGGTGTCGCGGATCAGGGCGGCGGTGGCGGTTTCCCGGTCCCAGGTCCCGGCAAGGCAGGCGAGCATGTGCCGGTAGCCGATCGACTGCATTGCAGGCAGGTCAGGGGCGTAGCCCTTTGCCAGGAGATATTGAACTTCTTGAGCAAATTCGTCTCGCATCATCTCGATGGATCGAATTTTTATGCGATCGTACAGCCGTTCGCGCTCACAGGTCAAGCCCAGGAGCAAAAGCCGGGAGAACCGTGGCGGCTGCCCGGTTTCCTTCTGGCGGCGCAGGTGTTCCGACCAGGGGATACCGGTGGCATGATAGACTTCCAGTCCTCGCAGCAGGCGCTGGGTGTCGTTGGCGTGAATCCGCTGCCCGCTTTCCCGATCAACAGCCAGCAGCTCTCGATGCAGTGCCGCCCTGCCCTCCTGGTCCAGCCGGTGGCGCAGGCGGTTCCTGACCTCAGCGGTGACTTTAATGGTGTCGAACATCCCGTTGATTAACGAAGAAAGATAAAGCCCGGTTCCTCCGGTGAGCAGGGGGATTCGGTGGCGGGAATGAATGGCGTTGATGGCGTCCAGGGCATCGCCCACGAACCGGGCCGCATCGTACTGTTCGTCCGGATCGACGATATCGATCAGGTGGTGCGCAACCCGCTGGCGCTCTTCCCTGCTCGCCTTGGCAGTCCCGATATCCATGGAGCGATAGACCTGCATCGAGTCCATGGAGACGATCTCGCACTGAAACGTTTCGGCAATCCGCAGGGACAACGCGGTCTTGCCGATGGCGGTCGGTCCGACCAGGACAAGCACCGGCGCGGTGACGGACACGGGAGGGGGCATCATTCGAAGCTGACCAGCGGCAGGAGGCGTTGGAGCGTGGCCGGCCCGATGCCGGGAACGGCAAGCAGATCCTCGGGACCCGCGAACCTGCCTTTTTTTTGTCGTTCGGCCATCAGCATGGCGGCCAAATGGGGGCCGATTCCCGGCAACAGTTCCAGGTCGTCCTGGCGGCTCCTGTTGAGCGGCATGGGACGATTGAAGAACAGGGCAAGCTCGGCCGGATAATCGTCGTCCTTGAAAATATCGGAAAAAAAGCGCGATGTGTCCTTTTGCTGAGAAAAAGGGTCAACGTGGGCCGCCGAGCGATCCCCGACGTCCGGTCGCTTGCTCCGGCTGACGATCCGCCATTGGTTCTCCTCGGCCGCTCGGTCGATGCCGTACACCGGCAGCGACACCTCCCGGCCCAGGGGCAGATACGGCAGCAAGAGCATGGCGCCGGCCAAAAGAAAAAGGACAAGCGTTTGCTTGCCCTTGCTGCCCTCGGTTCCGGCCTGTTGGCTATCAGTCCCGGTTTCGTTCATCCTTCATCAGCTTGTAATTGATGCTGTCCACCAGGGCCTGCCAGCTCGCCTCGATGATGTTCACCGAAACGCCCACCGTGCCCCAACTGTCCTCTAGATCCCTGCTCTCCACCAGAACCCGGACTTTGGCGCCGGTACCGTGCTCGCCAGTCAGGACCCGCACCTTGTAGTCGAGGAGCTCCATGTCTTCCAGGCGGGGGTAAAACCGGGTGAGGGCCTTGCGCAGGGCCCGGTCCAGGGCGTTGACCGGACCCTCGCCCATGGAGGCGGTATGGACCTCGTTGCCGTCGACATACAGCCGGATGGTCGCCTCGGTGATCGGGTTCTGGGCCAGGTCGTGATTGTGATGCAGCACCCGAAAGGCTTCGAGCTGGAAAAAATCCCGCCGCAACCCCATGGCCTTGCGCATCAGGAGTTCGAAGCTGGCCTCGGCCGCCTCGTATTGATAGCCTTGATTTTCCAGATGTTTCAACTCGCTGACAATGGCGGCCATCATCGGATCGTCCTGGTCGAGCTCCAAACCGTATTTCTGGGCCTTCATCAACACATTGGCCTTGCCCGACTGATCGGAAATGAGCACCCGGCGGACGTTGCCCACCTTTTCCGGGGCAATGTGCTCGTAGGTCATCGGGTTGCGCTGGACCGCGCTGACATGGACCCCGCCCTTGTGGGCAAAGGCCGATTCGCCGATATAGGGCTGGTAGCGGTTGTGGGGCAGATTGGCCAGCTCGTTGACCATCCGGGCGGTGGTATACAACTGGTCGATGCGCTTGCCCACCTTGCACTCCAGCCCCATCTTGAAGATCAGGGCCGGGATGATCGAGGTCAGGTTGGCGTTGCCGCAACGCTCGCCGAATCCGTTGATCGTGCCCTGCACCTGGTTGGCGCCGAGATGGACGCTCATCAGGGCATTGGCCACTCCGGTTTCCGAATCGTTGTGGGCATGGATGCCGATCCGCACCGTGCTGCCCAGTTCGGCGCAATACTGCTGCACCCGCTGCATGATCTCCGGGATTTCGTGCGGCAGGGTGCCGCCATTGGTGTCGCAGAGCGCAATGGTCTCGGCGCCGCCGGCAATGGCCCGGCCCAGCGTGGCCAAGCAGTAGTCCCGGTTGTTCTTGAATCCGTCGAAAAAATGCTCGGCGTCGTAGATCAGGTGCTGAACCCAGGGTCGCAGATAGGTCAGCGAATCCTCGATAATCTGCAAATTATCTTCAAGTTCGATCCGTAAGGCATCGATAACATGAATATCCCAGCTTTTGCCAAAGATAGTGACCGCCGGGGTCTTGGCCGCCAGCAAGGCCTGGATATTGGCATCCTTGTCCGGGCTTTTCTGAAAATGGCGGGTCGAGCCAAAGGCGGCCAGCTTGGCCTGTTTCAACTCGACATCCCGCATCCGCTTGAAGAAGTCGACCGCCAGCGGGTTGGAGCCCGGCCAGCCGCCCTCGATGAAATCAATGCCGATCCGGTCCAACTGCCGGCAGACCTTGATTTTATCGTCCACCGAGAGATTGAAATTCTCGGCTTGGGTGCCATCCCGCAGGGTGGTGTCGTACAGCTCGATGACTCTGGCCATGTCTTTTTTATTCGCTTATTCGGCTTCTTCCAAGGGCAGATTATCCTTGTCCAGGGCAAAGGCGTCGTGCAGGGCCCGGACCGCCAACTCGGTGTATTTCTCGGCAATAATGCACGAAACCTTGATCTCGGAGGTCGAGACCATCATCATGTTGATCCCCTCCTTGGCCAGGATTTGGAACATGGTCGAGGCGATGCCGGGATGGTTGCGCATGCCGACGCCGACAATCGAGACCTTGGCAATGCCCTTGTCACCGGTCACGGCCTGGGCGCCGATTGCCGCGGCCACGGTTTTCAGGATCTCCATGGCCCGATCGTAATCGCGACGCAAGACGGTGAAGGTCATGTCGGTGAGGCGGCCGTCGGTGGTATTCTGGATGATCATGTCGACCAGGATGCCGGCGTCGGAAATGGGAAGAAATATTTTCGCCGCTATTCCGGGCTGATCAGGAACTTGTTTAATGGTGATTCGAGCTTCGTTCTTGCTGTAGGTGATGCCGGAAACCAGCATGGACTCCATGATTTTGTCCTCCTCAACGACCCAGGTGCCAATATTTTCAGAAAAAGTGGACCGGACATGCACCGGCACGCGAAACCGTTTCGCCAGCCCCACCGACCGGATATCCAGGACCTTGGCCCCCAGACTGGCCAGTTCCAGCATTTCGTCGTAACTGATGTAATCGATCTTTCGCGCCTGGGGGCAGATGTTGGGATCGGTGGTGTACACCCCCTCGACATCGGTGAAGATCTCGCAGGCGTCGGCTTGCATCGCCGCGGCCAGGGCCACGGCTGTGGTGTCGGACCCGCCCCGGCCAAGCGTAGTGATGTCGCCGTCGTCGGTCACGCCCTGAAACCCGGCGATGACCACGATCTTGCCCTGGTCGAGATGGCTGTTGATCAGGGTGGCGTCAATGGAACGGATTCGGGCCTTGGTGTGCATGGTGTCGGTACGGATGGCCACCTGGTCGCCGAGCAGGGAGACAGCCTCTCCCCCCAGTTCCTTGATCGCCATGGCAAAGAGGGCCACGGTCACCTGTTCGCCGGTGGCCAGGAGCATGTCCATCTCCCGCTGGTCGGGGAGGCGTTGCATGGCCAGGGCCAAATTGGTCAACCGGTCGGTTTCGCCGGACATGGCCGACAACACCACCACCATCCGGTTGCCCTGTTGGTGGCCTTTGAGCACCCGCTGGGCCACTGTCTTGATTTTTTCCGTGGAACCCACGGAGGTTCCACCAAATTTCTGAACGATGAGCGCCATGATCGTGTCCGCGAATGAAGGGAAAGAAGGCGAAAGCAATTGGGTGGGGCAAGCACGGGCTTTCCGGGCATGAAACCGGGGCGACGCGTGTTAGGGATCGTGTCGGGCCGGCATGCATGCCGCCGCGTGTCGATCCGCCACCAACAATAAAAGCGGAGCAGTGAGTTTAAGACGTATTTTTAAATTTGCAACCTCTATCCATATTCAGTACATACGGGAACACTTTTCTTCATTCCCGAACATGATCATCATGCCGACATCCGATTTGCATATTGTTTTGGTGGAACCGGAAATCCCCCCCAACACCGGATCGATCGCCCGTTTGTGCGGGGCCACCGACACCACCCTCGATCTGGTCCACCCCCTGGGGTTCGCGGTCGACAACAAACATCTGCGCCGGGCCGGTCTCGACTACTGGCCCCACGTCCACATCAACCACTGGCAGAGTTTCGACACCTTTCTCCAGGGCCAGGATGAACGGGCGCTCTATTTTTTCACCACCAAAACAAGCCGATCCTATACCGAGGCCCGGTTCAAGCCGGGGGACATGCTGATCTTCGGCAAGGAGACAAAAGGCTTGCCGGAAGACATTCTCGCGCTGTATAGTGACCGCTGCTTGACGATTCCCATGAGCAATCCCCATATTCGCAGCCTCAATCTGGCCATGGCCGCGGGTATCGTTTTGTATGAAGCCCTGCGGCAAATCCGCCAATAACCAGCATGGCTGGACCCAATGGGCCGGCCTCAACGAAGGAACAAAAAAAGGTCTGCGTTCCGGCAGGGCACCTCACCGGAACCAACACTTTCCTATAACCTCCATTCAACCCCCCTCTTGTTCCAAGGAGGAACAAAAAAAATGCCCGAACGAATTTTCAATTTCAGTCCCGGTCCCGGCACCCTGCCCTATTCCGTCCTTCAGGAGGCGGCGGCCGATATCGTCAACTTCAAGAACACGGGCATCGGCCTGATCGAACTCAGCCACCGTTCCAAGGCCTTCATGGCCGTGGCCGAGGAAACCGAGACCCTGATCCGGGAATTGATGGGTATTCCGAGCAATTACAAGGTGCTTTTTCTCCAGGGCGGCGCCTCGTCGCAATTTTTCATGGTGCCGATGAACCTGCTCAAAAGCGACCAGCAAGCCACCTACCTCAACACCGGGGTGTGGGCGAAAAAGGCGATCAAGGAGGCCAAGCTCTTCGGCCGGATCGAGGTGGCCTATTCCAGCGAGGCGATCACCTACAAGCGGGTACCGCGCGACGACGAGTATACCGTTGCACCCGACAGCCAATACCTCTATTTCGTCACCAACAACACCATCTACGGCACCCAGTTTCCCACCATGCCCAACAAGGATGCCATGCTGATCGCCGACATGTCCTCGGACATCCTGTCGCGGCCGGTGGATGTCTCCAAGTTCGGCCTGATCTTTGCCGGAGCGCAGAAGAACATGGGACCCGCCGGGGTCACGGTGGTGATTATCCGCGATGACCTCCTCGACCGGGTCGGCGACCAGGTGCCGACCATGCTGAAATATAAAACCCATGCCGAGAAGGATTCGATGTTCAACACCCCGCCCTGCTTCGCCATCTACTGCGTCGGCCGGGTCATGCACTGGCTCAAGCAGATGGGCGGCGCCGCGGCCATCGAAAAGATTAACCGCGACAAGGCGGCTCTGCTCTACGAGGCCATCGACTCCATCGATCTGTATCGCGGCCATGCGGAGAAGGAATCCCGTTCGCTGATGAACGTCACCTTCAACCTGCCCACCCCGGAACTGGAGGCCCAGTTCATCCGCGAGGCCACGGCCGTCGGTCTTGACGGTCTCAAGGGGCATCGTTCGGTGGGCGGCTGCCGCGCCTCGATCTACAACGCCTTCCCCAAGGAAGGGGTGGAGAAGCTGGTCGCGTTCATGGCCGATTTCGCCAAGAAAAACGGCTGATTTTTTTATTTCCATTCACCCTGTCCATGGCCCATCGACCATGGACAGGGTTTTTTCATGTGCCTGTGGACTATCAAGGAGACATCATCCGGCCGCCCAGCGAGGCCTTTTCCCTGATCCTCCAGGTTACCACCGGTTGCTCCCACAATGGCTGCACCTTCTGCGGCGCCTACCGCGACAAATCCTTCCGAATCAAGGAGTGGCAACGGATCGAGGCGGATCTCGATTTTGCCGCCGCCTGGTGCGGGCGGCATACCACCCTCTTTCTCGCCGACGGCGACGCGCTCGCCCTGCCCCACGAGCTGCTGATCGCCCTGCTCCGGCGCATCCGGGAAAAACTGCCCGGGATTCGCCGGGTCAGCTCCTATGCCACCTGCCAGAATATTTTGGCGCGAAGCGACGACCAGCTCGGCGAATACAGGGCCCTGGGCCTGAGTCGCCTCTATCTGGGCTTGGAAAGCGGCCATGACCCGACGCTTACGGCCATTGCCAAGGGAGTGAACAGCGAGCAGATGATCGCGGCCGGCCAAAGGGTGCGGGCCGCCGGCATCTTCCTGTCGGTGACCTGCCTGCTGGGCATTGGGGGCACGGCCCACTCCCTTGCCCATGCGCAAGCCACCGCCGCAGTGCTCAGCCGAATGCAACCGCACCAGATCGCGGTGCTCACCCTGATGCTGCTCGCCAACACCCCGTTGTATCGGCAGATGCGGGCCGGTCGGTTTGTCCTGCCCGACCCGGTGCAGCTTTTCGGCGAATTGCGCTGTCTGTTGGCCGACCTGGAACCGTTCCGCACCCAGTTTCACGCCAACCACGCCTCGAACTATTTCTCCCTGAGCGGTCGCCTGCCCAAGGATCGAGACGCCATGCTGGCCACTATCGATCAGGCCCTGGCCGGCCTATTGCCCCTGAAGGCGGAACCGTACCGGGCGCTTTAGCCCATTGCACCATCGTTGATTCAGGCGTATACCCTGAACGTATCATCTATTTTATGAACATCGACCAACCAAAGACCGATCTCAAGAACCTCACCCAGGAACAATTGGTGCGTTTTGTCGAATCCCTGGGGCAGCCCTCTTTTCGCGGCCGCCAGATCCTGGCCTGGATCTACCGGCCGGGAATCACCGGGTTTGCCCAGATGACCGACCTGGCCAAATCCTTCCGGGCGGCGCTGACGCAATCGGCCTGCATGAGCCGGTTTGACGACGCCATGGTGGAACGCTCCCGCGACGGCGCGGTCAAATTCGCCTTTCGCCTGGAGGACGGCAACCTCATCGAATCGGTGCTCATCCCCGAGGAGGACCGCAACACCCTCTGCGTCTCCTCCCAGGTGGGGTGCGCCATGGGGTGCGGCTTCTGCCTGACCGGCACCATGGGATTCACGCGTAACCTGACCACGGCCGAGATCGTCAATCAGGTGTGCGCGGTGCGGGATTGGGCCCTTGCCCATGACCAGGGGCCGCTGACCAACATCGTCTTCATGGGCATGGGCGAGCCGCTGGCCAACTTCGATCACCTCCTCGACGCCATCTCCATCCTCACCGAACAGCGCGGGCTCGATTTTTCCAACCGCCGGATCACCGTGTCCACCTGCGGTTTGGTGCCGCAGATGCAAAGACTGGGCGACCTGACCGACGTCAATCTGGCGGTTTCCCTGCATGCCGCCGACGATGCGGTCCGCAGCCGTCTGATGCCGATCAACAAGCGCTACCCCATTGCCGAACTGGTCGAGGCCTGTCGTACCTACCGCCAGAAGCGGCGCAAGCGGATCATGTTCGAGTACACCCTGCTCGACGGCATCAATGACAGCGACGGCGATGCGGAACAACTGGCTGAGCTCCTGCGGGAGGTCCCCTGCAAAATCAACCTGCTGGCGGTCAATGCCGCCGGGGATTGCGCCTTCCGCAGTCCGGCCCCGGAACGGGTGCTGCGGTTTCAGAAAATCCTGCGCGATCGCGGCTTCACGGTCTTTATCCGCCAAAGCCGGGGGGAGGATATTTCGGCGGCCTGTGGTCAACTGGCCGGGAAAGGGTGGCAGGACAGCGATGGGGAAGGGACAAAAGCAGGCCCCGTTGTTCCGGAGGAACAGGGCTGAAGCGGTGACGACGGTGGCGTGAGCAGGGGCCGGGTTATTCCTTGATGAAACTGCCGAAGGTAAACACCCCCTCGTTCAACTGCACCCGGCTGAGCAGGGAATTGTAGTCCTCGTCGGAGGTGGACATGCCGCCCCTGCCCCAGGAGTACGAGCCGCCGACCCGGTCGCCTTCGTTGAAGAACAGGGTGCCGCCATCGCTTTTCTTCACCAGTTGGACGTCGATGAAGCCGGAAAACTGCTTCTGGCGGAGACGAAAAATGAGATCGGGCAAGGGGATCTCCATCGATTTCAGCGAGGCCTTGGCCCGCTGAAACGAGGGCATCTGGGCCCAGAAAAAGATGGCGTGCGCGTCGAACTGAAAAACCTTGACCGCGTAGGTGGCGCTGTAAAAGGTGCTTCTGGCTATTTCATAGGAGGGGACAAACGATGCCGGGCAGCCCTTTTCCTGCAAGAGATTGCTGATCACCTCGTGTTCGTTGAAGTAGATCATCATCTCCAGGCCCGGGGACAGGCAATGCATGCCGCCGGCCCCGATTTCGCCCTGCATGTGCTCGATGAACCGCTCAAGATGCAGGTAATAACTGTTGAGACCTTCCAGATAGGGCTTTTCTCGCGGGAGGAGCATGGGTATCCGAGTTTATGCCATCTGCGGGAACGAGTCGTCCTGAGGCAAGGGCGTAAAGACTATTTCCGGGATGCCCCGGTTGCCGGGGCACCGGTCTTGTCGCCCGGTTGACCGGCTCCCCCCTTCTTGACCACCACAACGATATGGCCGCATTCCTGACAGGAAAAACGAGCCCTTTCCCCCTTCATCTTGGATTCGTCGATATTGTATTTTTTGGAACACTCCTCGCAAATCGCCAACATTGCCCCCTCCCTGCTTTGCACCTTCCAACCATGACAACCGTTCGCCCGGCTCTTGTTAGTGTGACCTAGCTTCGTTATATGGCGTTTCGGGATATCGGTCAAATTAAATTTTTTAACAAATCAACGAGTTGTCAATATTAAGGGCAGCGCGGCCAACCTGCCCCCGGATCAGGGACTATGCGTTGAACCCGCCCATCCGGGTTCAACCGTGGATCTTTTTCAACAGCCAGGCCATATTTTTCCCCAGCTCGACCATGTTGGCGACCCCTTCCTTGTCTTCGGCCACCTCGCCCTTCTCCCGGCCAAAACCGATATTCCAGTAGGAGGAGCCGACAACGATCATCTGGCCGATGGTGAAGAAATGGTTGATCGAATCAAAGGCATGGATGGCACCGCCCCGCCGCTGCGTGACAATAGCCGCCCCCAGTTTGCGCTTGAACATGTCGCCGTTGGCCCGGGAGGTCATGCCGGTCCGATCGATCAGGGCTTTGGTCTCGGTGGAGATGTCGGCAAAATAGGTGGGCGAGGCGATGACGATGGCATCGGCGGCCTGCATCTTTTCGATGCAACTGTTGATGCAGTCGTGTTCGACGACGCAGCGACCGTTCTTGTTCTTGAAACATTGATAGCAGGCGATGCAGCCGTGGGGATGCTCGCCGGACAACTGCACCATCTCGGTGGTGATGCCCTCCTTTTCGAGCTCCTCGAACAGATAGCCGATCATCATCGCGGTATTGCCGTTTTTGCGGGCACTGCCATTAAAAGCGACTACATGCATCTTACACCTCGTTTTTATAGCTTTTTTGGACGCGGTCGTGCGCCCGATCCTTGGGCTCGGCCACATTCCGGGGGCAGGTTTTGAGTTTGGGGACAGCGACAGCCGCTCGCAGCCGGCGAACCGGTTCCGACAGCCACGGCTGGCCTGCGGACAGTATTCCGCTTACCGGGTCTCTCGGCAAAAAGCAAGCAAATTACCCGGCCGCCGCGCAAACCGTTGCTGTTGGCGACGAATCGACAGGGTCCCTCTCGACTTGAGCGGCCGTTCTCGCCGGTGCTGATATTCGTATTCATTGCCTGTTGACGGCAGACAGGGGCCACCCCACAGGTATTATTACGATTTACTAATTTTTTATTGACAGAGCGGGTACGGTATATTTCCATCAGCGAGCAATAAGTCCGCTGGCAAGACGGCGGACTCCTGCCGACGACAGACATTTGAAAAAACAGGCTGGCGCCTGATCGCGACAAACCCATTCTTGGGGGAAACCATGGTTGATAGAGAAAATGATGAAGAAGATGTCCAGATTGAAGAGTGTTCAATCTGTGGCGGCGACATCATCGTTGACGGCTTTTGCGAGGAAGAGGATATTGTCTATTGTAACGACTGCGAGGCCGAGTTTCTGATCCGTTCGCTCGATCCCCTCCGTCTCAAGCTGCTCGATGACGATATCGATGCCGATATCGACGAATCGGATGACCGGTACGGTGAGGAGTACGATTGATTGCCCCCCAACCGGACCATGGCCGACCGGATCCCGGCTGTTCACATGAATCTTTGCTTTTGAGGTGTTGACGAATGAATTTTCTCAATCTGCCGGCAAAAAAGCCTCCGTATAACCTGGCCAAAGCGGTCATCCTCCCTGTCCCTTACGGGGGAACGGGCCGCACGCCGGGCATGGACAAGGGACCGGAGGCCATTCTCCAGGCTTCCCAGATGCTTTCCGCCTACGATGTGGAAACCAACACCGACCTCAACGAACTGGGCCTGCACACCCTGGACCCCATGGTCTTTCCGGAAAAACAGCAGGATGTGGTCGATGAGCTGGCCAATCAATCCAGCCCCCATTTCAAGAAGGGGAAACTGGTCGCCGCCATCGGCGGCAGCCACCTGCTCAGCGAGGGGCTGGTCCGGGCGGCGCTGGCCCAGGACAACAATCTCACCGTCCTCCACCTCGGCGCCCATCCCCACCTGATCGATAGCGATGCCGGAGACGAGCCCGACGTCATGGCCCGGGTCAGGGAAAAATGCATGGTCTCCCATGTCGGCATCCGCAGCATGGTCAAGGCCGAGCAGGGCAAAATTCATATCGACAACCTGGTGTTTGCCCGCGACATCTACAACAACGGTCTCAACGCGGCCGCCGACGCCATCGATGTGCTCAGCGAGACGGTGTATCTGGCCATCAACCTCGACGTCCTCGATCCGGCCTGCATGCCCGCCGTGGCCAAGCCCGAACCGGGGGGGCTCGACTGGTACACCCTGAACAACCTGATCCGGATGGTGGCCCGGGAAAAGTCGATCATCGGTTTCGACGTCACCGGCCTGGTCCCCCAGAATAACGGCCTGCACGCCCATTTACTGGCCGCGAAGCTGGTCTACAAAACCCTTATCTGCTGTTTGCGAAACAGCCGCTGAGCAAAGGCGCTGCCCTCCCCGCTCTACCCGCTGGCCGCACGCGGCCAACAAGACCGCCCAACAAAGCAGGATACCAAAAGCCGTTCGATTCACGGAGGATCGAACGGCTTTTGGGTCACACCGAGAACTGATGGGCGAGCAAAAAGTCGATTTCTGTCATTTCGAGGAGCAAAGCGACGAGAAATCTTTTAATTATTTCATAGAGTTCTCAGTGCGTTCGAAATGACAACACAAAGGTTTTCCTCCTCCTTGCGCATCCATCGGCACTGAGCCTTCGATTTTATCGAAGGCCCCGTTTTTCAGGGCCGGCCGCCCTCGTCCTCATTGGCCATCAGCATCGCGGCGGCGCGCTGCAATCGAAGCAGGCACCCGATCGCCCCACCGACCATCAGCATCAGGCTGAGCAAGAAGAACTTCCAGCCGAAATGCTCGTAGAGCACCCCGGGAGCAAAGGAGCCGATGGTGCCGCCCAGATAATAGAACGAGATATAGACACCGTTGGCGATACCCTTTTTGCTCCGGGCCAGGGTGTTGATGTAGCCGGAGAGCAGGGAATGGGCCATGAACATGCCGGTGCAGAAAACGAACATGGCGATGAACATGGCCCGGTGATCCGGGATCATGAACCCGCCGATGCCGATGATGTAGAGAAAAAGGCCGGCCATGGCCACCCTGGTTTCCGAACCGAATAGGCTGATCATCCGCCGGACGTTGAGCGACACCAGGATGCCCATGACATAGCCGAAATACATGAACCCGATGCCGGTTTCGCGAAAGGCGGGATTGATGGCCTTGAGTTGAAAGGGCAGGAGGTTGAGCAGACCGGCGAACACGAAAAACACCGCAAAAATGGTGCAGTAGAGCCAGAAAAACTGCGGCTGCCTGACCAGTTCCGTTACCTCGGCGAATTTGGGCCGGCTGTATTCCAGGTTGGCGTCTTTTTCCAGGGTGCGAAGGAGGAAAAAACCCCAGATCAGGAGCAGTCCCAGCAGAAAGAAGAAAAAGCGCCAGCCGAAGAGGTCGGTGAACAGCCCGGAGAGAAAACGGCCCAAAAAACCGCCGAGGATGGTGGCGGCGATGTAGCGGGCCACAGCGGTCTGGACATCCTCCCGGGTCGCGGTGAACGAGATGTAGCTGACCAGGGAGGTGAGAATGGCCGGAATGACCATACCCTGGAGGCCGCGCAGGGCAAGGAGCAGCAGGTAGTTGTCGGTCAGGCTGAACACCAGTTCGAGCACGCCGAGCAGGAGGATGGCGGTGCGCACGATCAGCCGGGCCGAGAGCGACTCCAGCAGGACGCCGTAGAACATCGGCGCGAAACCCAGCGGCAGCATCATCAGGGTAGTGAACAGGATGGCCTGGAGCGAACTCAGGGAAAATTCCTGCTGGAAAACCGGTTGGATCGGCTGGGCCGCGTACAGGGAACAGAAGGTGATGACGGTGCAGAAGTAGATCTTGGTCAGGGTTCCGTGGAAACGGAAGGCAGCGAGAACAGACAAAACACGGTCTCCTTGATCGGGAAGGATCGATTCCCGGTTCGTGGGGGGAGCAAGACGTAACGACACTGAAACGACGGCTTACCGGTTTGCCGATCCAGTGGCCCCACCCGGTGCCAAAGGGAGCAGCCGCAAAAACCAGCATGGCTGGACCAAATTGGCCGGCGAACCATGAAAGGTCGCCCCTCCGACATGGCACCGCCAGCCAACACATTCAGGTAAACGCGGGCGGATGCCACCGCTCAAGGTCGCCGGCAAACGGCCGCCCATTATAATCCAATATCGGCTCGAAAAGGACAAAAAGCGGCGCGACCTCGGCAATCCCATGGCCATATACCAGCAAGGCGCGGATGTTCCGTGTGAATCCTGGCTGCCTTCGCCTTGCCTCCCTACCTGCAAAAGCACATGCCCTTTTGCGGCGGCCGGAGTATATTCTGGCTGCCATGCCAAGACGATCCCACCCCTGCCCCACCCTATCCAGCCAATCGTCATGAACCCTTGCTCTTCCCTTGTAGTACCGCCTTTTTCCCTGGAAACCTGCCGAATCTGCCCGCGGCAATGCGGCGTTGACCGGACCATCGGTGCCACCGGCTTCTGCCGCACCGACGCCGGGTATGCCATCGGCGCCGTCACCCTGCACCGGGGCGAGGAGCCGGCCATCAGCGGGAGCATGGGGATCTGCAACGTCTTTTTCGGCCACTGCAACCTGCGCTGCCGCTTTTGCCAGAACCACCAGATCTCCCGCAACGAAGAGGTCATCCGGGGAGCGGATTGGTCGCTTGGCCGGGTCGCCGCGGCTGTTGCCGCCATCCTGGCCACCGGGGTTGACCGGCTCGGTTTCGTTTCGCCCTCCCACATGGTGCCGCAGATGGTGGCCATCATCGAGGCGGTGCGGCGACGCGGCTTTCATCCGGTGATCGTCTACAACACCAACGGCTACGACCGGGTGGAGACCTTGCGGGCCCTGGAGGACTGGGTGGATGTCTTTCTGCCGGATTACAAATACAGCGATCCGATCCTGGCCAGCCGACTGTCCGGCGCCGCCGATTACCCCGAGATCGCGGCGGCCGCGCTGACGGAAATGTACCGCCAGAAAGGCAATGTGCTCCACCTCGACGACAACGGCCTGGCCGAGCGCGGCCTGATTGTCCGTCATCTGGTGCTGCCCGGTGCGGTGGCCAACAGCCTGGGCGCGCTTCGTTTCCTGGCCTCCCTTTCCCCCCGCCTCCCCTTGTCGTTGATGTCCCAGTATCACCCGACGGCCGCCGTCGCCGATCTGTCCCCGCTCAATCGCCCGCTCCTGCCCAAGGAATACGCGGGCGTGGTCGCCGAAATGGAGCGGCTCGGTTTTCTCAACGGCTGGGTCCAGGAATTTGCCAGCGCCGGGTATTACAACCCGGATTTCAACCGGGAAAATCCCTTTGTTGACTGAGGCGCAACCAGCGCAGCGATGATGGCCACCGAACCGCACGGCGGCCATTGCAAACCCGACAACAAATCTTTACAGTAAAAGGCAACCATCGGCTTTTTTCGCCGGGATCGATCACGCACCAACCGCCATCCAAGGAGAAGACCATGTACCATCATTGGCGATTTTTCATCCTGATCCTGCTTGCTACCTTCGGAACGCTGGCTGCCGGTGGGAAGGCCGCGGCCGCCGACGACCGGGACGACATTCTGGTTGGCCGGATCGCCCACGTCGAAGGGAAACTCCTGCGTTATGTTGAAGAGGGAAAGGACTGGGTGGTGACGGTCAAGGATGCCCCTTTTGGTCTTGAAGACGCGCTCTATGCCGGCGAGAACACCCGGGCCGAATTCATCCTGCCGAACCAGACCTGGCTCCGCGTCGGCGAAAATACGCAGGTTCAGCTCCTCACCCTCAACCAGGACACAACCACCGTGGATGTGGCCTCCGGTCTGGCCCGGCTGTACAACAAGAGCCGAGACGCGGTGGTCAAGGTGACCACGCCCTTTGGCTATGTGGTCGCACCGGGCGATACGATTTTCGACCTCTATGTCGGCGACGAGTCCATGGAAGTGATCGCCGTTCGCGGCAATGTCGATTTCGTCCACGACAGCACCCAAACCAGATATGAAGTCCGGGAGGGCGACTCTTCGATCATCGCCGACCGGAGCGGAACCGCCAGGGGCAACGGAACGGTCGACTCGATCTGGGACGACTGGAACGGTCAGCGCGACGATCTCTGGGCGCAACGTCTGCGGACCAGGGGACAGTCTACCGAGTATTTGCCCGAACCCATCCGCGACCAAGCCTATAGCCTTGAAGAGAACGGCCGCTGGGAGCGGGTCTATTACGAGGGGGATTATCGCGACATGTGGCGGCCGACCAGGATCGATCCGGGTTGGCGTCCGTTCACCGCCGGTCGCTGGAGCGTGTACTACGGCGACAATTGCTGGATTCCCGACGAGCCGTTCGGATATGTCACCCATCACTATGGCTCATGGGTCTATGTCGAGCCGTACCGCACCTGGTACTGGTTGCCGCCGGTGGTTCGGGTCGTGGCTGACACGCCTCGCTTCTTCATCGGTTTCGGCTGGTATCCGGGGCGGGTGGGCTGGATTCACAGCGGCCCTTCCATCGGCTGGGTACCGCTGGCACCGGACGAGGTCTACTACGGGTATCGACCCTGGGGGCATCGCACCGTGGTCATCCATCGCACCACGGTCATCAACTTGAACATCATCCGGTACCGCTACCTCGACGGGGCCGTTATCATCAACCGGGACCACCTCTATCGAGGGACTCGTTACACCCCGTATATCCAGAAAAATATCGGCCGGGCCACCATCGTCAACAATTACAAACCGACCACGGTCATCAACAACACGGTCATCAACAACTTCACGGCCGACAAACGTCGTTTCACCTTCAATGACGCCAAGATCGACCGCAAGCCGCACGTCACGGTCGTCAATCGGATCAACGACAATCAACGGCTGCTCCAAGGTGCGGGCCGCATCGACCGGGAACGGATCAAACGGGATCTGACCCGGGTCAACGCCGCCACGCAACCAACGACCACCGACGTTCGCGCCCCCATGGTGACCAACAAACTGGTGGCCCCCGATAAGATGACCAAACCCATCGACACCGTTTCCCTGCCGAAAAAGGAGATCAAGCCCAAGGAGCGTCAGCGGCCGCTGGTTTCCGACTCCGATCAGTCCCGCGGTGCCCGTGCCCAAGGTGAAACCGGTCAACTCCGGGAGACCGGCGATCCCAACGGGGATCGGCGGATGCGGGCAGCAAGGGATGCGCGCAATCAAGTGATGGAGCAGGTCGGACCGGCAACACGACCAGCCACGGAGGAACGGCTGCGCGGACTCCGCGAACGGGGCCAGGTCGACCAGGCCGGCGGCGAGGCGGCCGATCGGGACGACAGCCGGCAGATCAGATCGCCCCGGGAGGTGCAACAGGGCCAGAAGACGGATCAAACTCCGACCGAAACCGGAATCCCAGCGGATGAACGGTTGCGCGGCCCCCGCGAACGGGGCCAGGTCGACCAGGCCGGCGGCGAGGCGGCCGATCGGGACGACAGCCGGCAGATCAGATCGCCCAGGGAGGTGCAACAGGGCCAGAAGACGGATCAAACTCCGACCGAAACCGGAATCCCAGCGGAGGAACGGTTGCGCGGTCCCCGCGAACGGGGCCAGGTCGACCAGGCCGGCGGTGGGGCAGCCGATCGGGACGGCAGCCGGCAGATCAGATCGCCCAGGGAGGTGCAACAGGGCCAGAAGGCGGATCAACCTCCTACCGAAACCGGAACCCCAGCGGATGAACGGTTGCGCGGCCCCCGCGAACGGGGCCAGGTCGACCAGGCCGGCGGTGGGGCGGCCGATCGGGACGGCAGCCGGCAGATCAGATCGCCCAGGGAGGTGCAACAGGGCCAGAAGGTGGATCAAACTCCGAGCGAAACCGGAACCCCAGCGGATGAACGGTTGCGCGGCCCCCGCGAACGGGGCCAGGTCGACCAGGCTGGCGGTGGGGCGGCCGATCGGGACAGCAGCCGGCAGATCAGATCGCCCAGGGAGGTGGGTCAGGAAACGGAACGAACCACTGGTCAGCAAGATCAGTTCCGTGATCAGGAAGGCCTGCGCCGCCAAGAACAGGATGGGCAACGCCGCCAGCAGGAACAACAGCGGCAAATAGAATTGCAGCGCCAGCAACAGGAAGAGCAAAAGCAACGTCAAGTCGATATTCAGCGTCGTCAACAGGAAGAGCCGCAGCAACAACGTCAACAGGAGCTGCAACGCCGGCAACAGGAAGAGCAACAGCAACGACAAGTGGAGTTGCAGCGTCGTCAACAGGAAGAGCAACAGCAACAACGCCAACAGGAGATGCAACGCCGGCAGCAGGAAGAACAGCAACAGCGGCAAGTAGAAATCCAACGTCGACAGCAGGAAGAACAGCAGCAACAACGTCAACAAGAGATCAAACGTCGGCAGCAGGAAGAGCAACAGCAGCGGCAAATGGAAATCCAGCGTCGCCAACAAGAAGAGCAGCAGCAACAACGCCAACAGGATATCCAACGCCGTCAGCAGGAAGAACAGCAGCAGCGTCAGGTAGAAATGCAACGTCGTCAACAGGAAGAGCAGCAACAGCGGCAAATAGAAATCCAGCGTCGGCAACAAGAAGAACAACAGCAACGACAAGTGGAGTTGCAGCGCCGTCAGCAGGAAGAGCAACAACGTCGACAGCAGGAGGCGATTCGCCGGCAGCAGGAAGAGCAGCAGCAACGTCAGGTGGAAATGCAACGTCGGCAACAGGAAGAACAGCAACAGCGGCAACTGGAAATGCAGCGACGTCAACAGCAGCAGCAACAGCAACAACAGCAACAACCGAGCAGGAAGAAAAAACCGCAGGAAGAGGAGTTGCAACAGGGACAACAACCCGCCCAGAATCAATGACCCGTTCAGGATAGCAGCAATGTCAAGCCCGATGCCTCGGTTTCCCCGAACCGAGATTTGCCTCTGACGCGCTGTTGGCCAGGCCTTGATCCTTTAACGGGATTGCACGAAGAACGTATCATTGTCGCACTCGTGTGTTTCCTGCGCCATCTTTGTCATTGCCAATCTGAAACAAAAATGCCCTGTCTCAGACAGGGCATTTTTTGTTTCGAATAAAATGTCGCGTCGTATTCAGGACAACAATCCCCAGGCCATCTTGGTGGCGACAACATAAAGAAAGAGGGCGAAAATCCGTTTAAGTTTGTCGACCGGCAGCGCGTGGGCCAGCTTGACGCCCAGCGGGGCCGTGCAGACGCTGGCGCAGACGATCGCCATCAGGGCGGGCAGATAGACATAACCGAGACTGTAGGCTGGCAGGCCCGCGCCGTACAGGTTGTTGACCATGTAACCGATGGCCCCGGCAATGGCGATGGGAAAGCCGATGGCCGCCGAGGTCCCGATGGCCTGATGTGCCGGGACATTGCACCAGATCATGAAGGGCACGGAGAGCGAACCACCGCCGATGCCGACCAGGGCCGAGACCACGCCGATGGTCGAGCCCACGCCGAACATGCCGCCGCTTGCGGGCAGATCCCGCGAGGCCTGGGGTTTTTTGTTGAGCAGCATCTGGGTGGCCACGGCGTAGAGAAAGAAGCAGAAAAAAGCCTTGAGAAACCCGGTGGAGAGCCGTGAGGCGACGAACGTGCCGAGAAAGGTACCGATCAGGATACCGGGCACGATCCGCCGGACGATGGCCCATTCCACCGCGCCGCGCTTGTGGTGCGACATGAAGCTGGAAATCGAGGTGAAAACGATACTGGCCAGCGAGGTGCCCAGGGCCAGATGCATGATCAGGTCGGGCTGCACGCCCTGCTTGACGAAACAAAAGACCAGCATCGGTACGATCACCACGCCGCCGCCCACGCCCAGAAGGCCGGCGAGCACCCCGGCAATCAACCCCACAGCCAAATACATCGCCCCTATTTCCAAAGACATGCCATCCTCCCTGTTGTCCCCGGACCTGGCCGGGCTTCGCTGACCAGGCCCGATCGGTCAATTCATATTTTTTCCGGTTGTTCGCCGAAGATATGGTGTTCGATCTCGGCGATGTGCTCTTGCATGGCCACTCTGGCCGCCGCCGCGTCCCCCGCTTCCAGGGCGTCGATGATGCGGAGATGTCCTTCCACCGAAACGCGGCTTCGTTCTCTGCTTTGCAGCCAGACAGACCGGCTTTCGTTGACGATGGTCCGGACAACCTGCATCACCTGGCCGATGACCCGGTTGCCGGCGCTGGCGGCCAGCAGTTGGTGGAACTCGGCATCGAAACCGCCGGTGTCGCGTCCCGTCATCAGGGCGCGTTGCTGATCGCACACCAGAACTTTCAGGTGGGCGATGGTTTCCGGGGTAATGCGCTCGGCGGCCAGAGCGGCAATCTGCGGTTCCATGATCCGACGAAATTCAATGATGTCGTGGAGAAATCCCCGCTGCTCGTTGATCGCATCCACGATGGCGTCGCCCGAAAAAGCGGCGTCGATGGTGGTCAGGAGATAGGTGCCGTCGCCCTGCCTGCTTTCGAGAATCCGTCGCTCAGCCAATGCCTGGAAGGCCTGGCGAAGGCTGCTCCGGGACACCCCGAAGGCCTCCGCCAATTTTCGTTCCGACGGCAACCGGTCGCCCGGTGCCAGAGCGCCGCTGCGCATCATCTCGCGGAGCCGTTCAATGACGGCGGTATAGGCATATTTTCTTTCTTCTCTGGATGTGACTGGCGGCACGGCTGCCTCCTTGTTAAAATTGGTCAACCAATAGCGCGATTATTTTCTATTGTCAACATTGAAGAATACAACAATTTGGAATAAAAATAAAAAAATGGTTAACCATTCTATGGCCGACAACCATCCCGGAGACGGTTCCGCAACCGGCATCCTTTGATCGAGCCTATCGCCCAACCTGCTGTTGATCCCCATCCGTTTTTCACTCCCACCTTCCGGATCGGGCGGGTTGCGCCGTCTCAAAGACCGCACCGACTAGAATGTTGCACAAACCACTGGAACAACAGCGTCGCATTGTGATATAATTTTTTCTACGTGGAAATACTTATGCCTCCACACCCCACCGGGTACCGCACCATCGTATTCCTTCCCGGAAAATCTGTTGTTGCCGACGCGATTCAGAAAGACGGAATATATTCGACGATGGCCAATATTCTCCTGATTGATGACGATACCATGCTGACCGAGATGCTGACCGAGCATCTTGATCGGGCCGGGCATTGCACCACGACCGCGGCCACGCTGCATGACGGCATCGAGCAGGCGCAAAACGGATTTTTCGATATCATCTTTCTCGACGTGCAATTGCCCGACGGCGACGGACTCCAAGCCTTTCCCCGGTTTTCCGAAGCCCCCTCCAAACCTGAAATCATCATCATGACCGGGGCCGGTGATCCCAACGGGGCGAAAAAGGCCATTCAATCCGGGGCCTGGAGTTACCTGGAAAAACCCGATGTCCTGCGCAACCTGCTGTTACCTCTCACCTGGGCGCTGCAATACCGGGAGGAGAAAAAGAAGATTAATGTCGTTCCGGTTGCCTTGAAACGTGACGCGATTGTCGGCAAGAGCCCTTGCCTGATCAATTGCCTCGATCAATTGGCCAAGGCGGCGGCCAGCGAGGCCAGTGTCCTGATCACCGGGGAAACCGGGACCGGCAAGGAGGTCTTCGCCCGCGCCATCCACGACAATTCCAACCGATCCGCCCGGGCGTTTGTGGTCGTGGATTGTGCCTCGTTGCCCGAAACCCTGATTGAAAGCACCCTGTTCGGCCATGTCAAGGGGGCCTTCACCGGTGCCGACCGGACCACGGCAGGATTGATCAAGATGGCCGACGGCGGCACCCTCTTTCTCGACGAAGTCGGCGATCTGCCGGAACGCATCCAGAAAACCTTTCTCCGGGTTCTCCAGGAACGCCGCTATCGCCCGGTTGGGGCCGCCCAGGAAGAAGACAGCGATTTTCGGGTCATTGCCGCCACCAACCGAAATCTCGATCAATACGTGGACCAGGGTCGATTCCGCTCCGACCTGCTCTACCGTCTTCGCTCGCTCACCCTCCATTTGCCGCCCTTACGAGAACGAAAGGAGGATATCCGGCCATTGGCCCGTCATTTCCTCGCCCGCCTGTGCGATCGGGCAAAAATCGGCTCCAAGGGAATAGCCGACGAATTGTTCGAATATCTGCTCGGCTACGATTGGCCGGGCAACGTCCGCGAATTGCAGCAAACCATGGAACAGGTGTTTGCCAACGCGGTTCACCATCCCACCCTTTTTGCCTTCCACCTACCCGAACATATCCGGGTGAGTAAAACCCTGGAGCGAATCAAGAACGAACCGGCCGTTTGCCACGCCCAGGTCCTGTCGGCAGCCGAAGAATCCGGGCCGTCCTGGAAGGAGTTCAAAACCCTGAAAGAGGCGGAATACCTGCGCCACCTTTTCGATGCCACCCGGGGCAACATCACGGAAATGCGACGCATTTCTGACCTTTCCCGAGCCCGACTCTATCAGTTGCTCAATCTTCACGGTATTGGCCTTTCCCGACACGAGCCGGATTGATGGCGGTTGCCACTCAATAACGCCACCGTTTTCACCCCTCCCCTGCTTTCGCTTTCCGGTACTCGTTTTCGTGGTCGTTTGTGGCGATCACGCGACTATTTCATTTTTTCTTTCATTTCCGTGCCGTTATCAGTCTGGAAATTCAGACAGACTGCTGTCTGAAAAAATGGACGATCTTGTTTCTTGCCCACGGCTTGATCGGCCCTTCCTACGACCCGACATTGTTTATGGTTTGTAATATATCGATATTGCAATTTAATTTATATTAATCCCCCAGGGTCTGTTGTTGGCAAGCTTCGTGCTATAGGACGATTGCAGCAGTAAAGAATGCTCACCGAGGATCATGCTACGGCAACGGAAGGAAACCATGAAAAATTATTTCCTCTATACCGCCCGGGATTCCGATACATTTCGCCATATTGAACATTTTTTAAAACGGTTGCCCGTGAACGCCAGGCTCATCACCCTGCCGCCGGGATCTCAATTTACTTCGCCGCTCTGCCTGGAATTGCGGAGCAACGACATCCTCATCCTTGTTGCCGAAGAAGAGCAGGATATCAATGATCTGCTCATCCTGCACGACGAATACGACAGCTTTAGAATCCTGCTGATCGTGCGCAACGAACAACAACTCACGGCCAACAACTACCGTCTCCTGACGCCGCGAATGGTGTTTTGTCTCGACTCCAACCTGGACGATCTGCCTGCGTATTTGATCAATTTATTGAAATCCAAATCATGATGAAATGAGATGGTAACAGGAGGATGAGTCATTCACGGCGGCGTCAAGATGTTCTATTTGCCATTGCAGGACGACCAGTGACAGGAGCAAACCATGCCGTCAGAAATACCATCGAAGACCAAAAAACGATTGTTGCGTTGCACCAGGGAACATTGTGTTCGTTGCGATTTATTTTTACGATTTGCCGCAAGGGACACTTGCTACAACCGGTTGATTTATTTTGTCTATTTCAAGTAGTAGGTAAGATTGCCTAACTAATATTGGGTAAATACAACCATTGTATTTTAATGCCTTCTCCCTATCGTGAGCCCATGAGATGCCGGTCAGACAACATGGTTAGAGATCGTTCGGGTCTCATGGAACGCTGGGATTGCCGCTGGAACGATTCTGCAATATCGACCATCGTTCTCACGCCTCCGGCGCCGTTTTTCAAAGGGCGGTCTTGCGATTCCAAATTGAGCGTGAGATGTTGTCGGCAGGATAAGGGAAACAGATATCACGATCTTTTTTTCATCAAAAGGAGCAAACAATGTTGAACAATCTCAAGGTCGGAACAAGGTTAAGCCTGGGATTCGGCATCCTTCTGATACTCATGATGTGTGTCGGCGGGTACGGGATCACGTCCATCAAATTTCTCCATCATGATATCGACACGTTGGTCGAAGACCGGATGGCCAAGGTCGAACAGGCCAATAATATCATGCACCATGTCAACGTCGTCGCCCGTGCCTTGCGCAATATCATCATCGACGATGACAAAGGGCGCCAGGCCGAAGAACTGCGGCGAATCGCCGATTCGCGCCTGAAAATCAGCGAACTCTTCGACAGCCTGACCAAGACCATCAAGGACGAACAGGGGGCGGCCCTGATCAGAAAGGGAGCGGAGATCAGGTCGTCCTATGTGCAGGCCATAGAGGCGTACATGGAACTTGTCCGATCCGGCCAGATCGAACCGGCAAAAAAGGTGTTGCTTGGTGAAGTGCGGGAGACGCAGCGCAACTACCTGACCAGCATTGATGAAATTGTCAAATTTCAGACAGGGATGGCCAGAGAGTCGGGGAAAAGAGCGGCTGACGATGCCCGCATGACCACGAACATCATCACCGCGCTGCTGATTGCCGCTGTGGCGCTGAGTGTGACCCTCGCTTTCTTTATCGTCCGCTCGATCACCGGGCCGGTCCGCAAAGCTTCCGCTCTGGCGGAGAGCATGGCTCAGGGGGACTTCACCACCAAACTCGATATCGACCAAAAAGACGAGATCGGCCTCATGGCCAAGTCGCTCAACTCCATGGTCGGTCAATTGGGTGCCATGATCAAGGAGATCGTCGCCGGCGTCAGCAGCCTGACCGCTTCCTCCAACGATCTGGCCGCCGTTTCCAAACAGTTGTCGTCCGCAGCCAAGGACACCGCCGGCAAATCCGAATCGGTGGCCGCCGCCTCCGAGGAGATGAACGTCAACTTTCATTCGGTTTCCGCTGCCATGGAGCAGTCGACCAGCAACGTCAACATGATCGCTTCCTCGACCGAGGAAATGACCGCCACGGTCAACGAGATCGCGGAAAGCGCGGAAAAGGCACGCGTTATCACCGAATCGGCGGTCAAGCAATCGCAGGCCGCTTCGGCCAAAATGACCGAATTGGGCGAATCGGCGAAAAAAATTGGACGGGTAACCGAAACCATCACCGAGATTTCGGAACAGACCAACCTGCTGGCGCTCAATGCCACCATCGAAGCGGCCCGCGCCGGTGAGGCTGGCAAGGGGTTTGCGGTAGTGGCCAACGAAATCAAGGAACTGGCCCGCCAGACCGCCGAAGCCACCGTAGATATCAAGAATCAGATCAGCGAGATGCAGTCGACCACCAGCACCACCGTGGAAGACATCGCCAAAATTTCCGAGGTCATCGTCGCGATCAACAACGTCATCCACACCATTGCCACGGCCGTGGAGGAACAGTCGGCGGCCACCGGCGAGATTGCCGGCAATATCGCCCAGGCCTCCATGGGCATTGCCGAGGTCAATGAGAACGTGGCCCAGTCCACGGTGGTGGTGGCCGACATCACCCGGGACGTCACCGACATCAGCCGCCAATCGGCCCAGGTGGGAGACGGTTCCGGTCAGGTGCAGGCCAGCGCGCAAAACCTCTTCAACCTGGCCAATCAGTTGGAGTTGCTGGTGAAAAAATTCAAGGTCTGACCGGGCATCTTCGCCCTGCCGGAGCGCTTGGCATTGGCCGTCACCGAACATTTCGTGCCGGCCGATGCCGTTGACGGATGGAATTTACCCCACGGGTACACGAAAAAATCATGCCCCCCTCGCCAAACCCAGCCGGTGTCACCGAACCCTCCCTGCAACAGAGCGGATTGCCGAGAAGACTTTCTCTACTGCTCTGTCTGGGAATAGCCGCGTTCGTCGCCTGCGGTTTCGGTCTCTACCGGCAGCAGGAACGGACCATCCTGCGCGAGCACGGCGAGGACCTGCACTCCGTCGCCCAACTGAAAATCAACCAGCTTCTGGCCTGGCGGCAGGAACGGTTGGCCGATGCCCGCATGCACTCTTCAGGCATGGTCCGCGTGTCCGCTCAACAATGGCTACATACCCCCAAACCGGCTCTCCTGGAAGAGGTGCGACAGCGCTTGCGGTTTTTCCAGGAAAACGAAGACTATGCCAACATGATGCTGACCGGATCCGACGGCCGGATCCTTCTCTCTCTCCTGCCACGGGTCACCAAGCTGGAACGGGAAGAACAGGCCCTGGTCGAGGAGGTTGTCGCCTCGAAACAGGCCGTGCTCGGCGATTTTTTCTACTGCCAAAACTGCAAGCAAGCCCATCTGGAAGTTGCCGCTCCGATTTTCGATGGCGATCGGGTTGCCTTGGTGCTCCTCCTGGTGGCCGATCCGCAACAGGATCTCTATCCCATGCTCCAGTCCTGGCCAACCGCCAACCGCGACGCTGAATCGATATTGGTGCGTCACGAAGGGAAGGAGGTCCTTTTTCTCAATCCGTTGCGGCATCAGGATCAGCCGCCCCTGTCGGTTCGCCTGCCTCTGACCGCCAGAGACAACCCCGCCGTCCAGGCGGCGTTGGGCGCCACCGGAACGATTCGCGGCATCGATCACCGCTCGGTCGAGGTGTTGGCCAACGTGACGCCCGTTCCCATAACCGGCTGGTCCATGATCACCAAAATGGATGCCGCCTCCGTGTTGTCCGAGGCCCGTTACCGATCTGGGGCGATCTTGCTGCTACTGGCCATGGCCACGGTCATTGTCGGCTTTCTGGTGCAACTGACCAGTCTTTCCCGGCGCAAGGCCCTGTCCGAAGCCCTGCTCAAGGAAGAGCGCGAACACCTCCAGACCCGGGGGGAAAATCGGGCCATTCTCTACAGTATCGGCGAGGGGGTCATTGCCACGGATGGCGCGGGACTAGTGACCCGGATGAATCCTTCCGCCGAAGCCCTTACCGGCTGGGAAGAAGCGGAGGTCCTCGGCAAACCCCTGGCCACGATCTATCGGATCTTCGACGAAGACACCGGCAAGGCCGTGGAATTGCCGGTGGACCGGGTCCTGCGCGACGGCATGGTTGTCGGCATGAGCAACCACATCCAATTGATCGCCAAGGACGGCAGCCGTCGTCCGATCGCCGACAGCGCCGCCCCGGTTCGCAATGAAACGGGCCGGATCACCGGCGTGGTCCTGGTGTTCCGCGATCAGTCCAAACGACGGGCCATGGAAAAAGCGCGGATAGAGAGCGCCAAACGGTACTCAGACCTGGTGGAAAGCATCAGCGACTTCATCTGGGAAACCGGCCCGGACCACCGCTATTCCTTTGCCAGCAGGCGCTCCCTGGATCTGCTGGGATATTCCCCGGAGGAATTTGTCGGCAAATACTGGCTCGACATCCTTCACCAGCAGAGTGAACCCCCCGAAAGCATCGAACAGTTCAAGGATGTGCTCGCCCAACGCCAACCCTACAATCAACTCTGCCGCACCTTTGTCAGAAAAGACGGCGGCTTAGTGGTATTGGAGTCGAGCGCCACCCCGGTTTTTGACCCGCAGGACGGTTTTCTCGGCTATCGCGGGGTCAGTCGCGACATCACGGAACGGAAACGGGCCGAGGAAGAACAGAAAAGACTTGAAGCCCAACTGCTGCAATCGCAGAAGATGGAGGTCGTGGGACGACTGGCCGGCGGCGTGGCGCACGATTTCAACAACATGCTGACCATTATCAGCAGTTATGTCGAGATGACCTTGAGCGAGTTGAATGAAGATCATCGCCTCTACAAACGGTTGCAAGAGGTCCATAATGCCGCCCTCCACTCGGCGGACCTGACCCGCCAGTTGCTGGCCTTTGCCCGCAAACAGGTCGCCTCTCCCCGAATGCTCGACCTCAACGAAACCATCACCGGTGCCTTGAAGATGCTGCACCGGCTGATCGGCGAGAATATCGAACTGGTCTGGAAACCCGGATCGGATCCGGGCCAGGTCCTGATCGATCCGACCCAGTTAAGCCAGATCCTGGCCAACCTGGCGGTAAATGCCCGTGACGCCATCAGCGGAACCGGACGTCTGACCATTGCGACCAGCACGGTTGCGGTCGGGGGCGACCATACCGCTCCGAGGCTCGACTTGGCCCCCGGCCGGTATGTCTTGATCACCGTCAGCGACGATGGTTGCGGCATGGATGAGCAGACCCTATCCAGGATATTCGAACCGTTTTTCACCACCAAGGAAGAAGGTCGGGGAACCGGCCTGGGGTTGGCGACCGTCTACGGCATCCTCATGCAGAACAAGGGTGCGGTCACCGTCGCCAGCAAACCCGGACAGGGGACGACCTTCAGCCTGTATCTGCCCCAAGTGCAGTCAACCGGTTCGTTGACCGAGGGAAATGGTCGCAAGCTCAAGGATCTCGGTACCGAGACCATCCTCCTGGTGGAAGACGAACCCGCCATTCTCGAACTCGGCCTCGTCATTCTCAAGCAACGAGGCTACACGGTGCTCACGGCGGCCACCCCCTCCAAGGCCCTGGCCTTGGCCAAGGAGCACGCCGAGCAGATAGACCTGCTCGTCACCGATGTTATCATGCCGGAAATGAATGGGCAGGAAATGGCAGGGGAAATCCGGCGCATCCGTCCGGATATCAAGGTCCTGTTCATCTCCGGCTACACGGCCGATATCGTCTCCCGACACAACGTCCTCGCGCCCGGCGTGCATTTTCTGGAGAAGCCCTTCACGGCGCGCAGCCTGGGAAAAAAGATCCGGGAGGTGATCGATCTGCCTTGACAGGCTCCCGGCGCCCCATAACCTGTCAGGCGATCCGGTCTCGGCGCTGACCGCAAGAAAATTTCGACCGGAATCCACTCGCCATTTTTTTGTCCGCTGGTATATTCCTCTCGTCTGCCCTTTGCATTCTCCTGAATCCGTGACGGCGGGACTCTTAGGCAGGGTATATTTGTTGTGGTTACGTTATGATAGCGGCGGTTGCCTGAAATAATGCATTCACCCGCCGCCCTTTGGGGCGTCCGTCCGCACGCCATCTTCATTGCCCGTAACCGTCCGATAAAGTTTACTTTAATCGAACGGTTACGAACAACGAAGCTGACCTACGGACAAACGCTCACGGATTCAGGATTCTCAGAGTCGCCCGCCGGGCGATACCGTTTTGGTCCCCACTCGGACAAGATTCCATGGGCATCGCCGCCGATATCATCCTCCTCCTGCTCACCGCCTTTTTTTGCGGTCTGTTGATGCAGCGATTGCGGCAGCCGCTCATCCTCGGCTACATCCTCGCCGGGGTGATCCTCGGGCCGCATACCGGCGGTCTCACCATCACCGAGGTCCATGACATCGAACTGCTGGCCGAGATCGGGGTCGCCCTCCTCCTTTTTGCCCTGGGGCTGGAGTTTTCGCACAACGACCTCAAGCCGGTCAAGTTCGTCGCCCTGATGGGCACGCCGCTCCAGATCGCCCTGACCGTCGGCCTGGGAATCGGGATTGGCCGGATGATGGGCTGGGACCTGAAGACCTCGATCTGGTTCGGGGCCCTGATCTCCCTGTCCTCCACCATGGTCATTCTCAAGACCCTGATGAATCAGGGATGGCTCGGCACCCTGTCGAGCAAGGTCATGATCGGCATGCTGATTGTGCAGGATCTGGCGGTGGTGCCCATGCTGATCCTCCTGCCGCTGATGAACGAACCGGCCGCCGGCCTGGTTTCGCTGGGCCAGGCCGCGATCAAGGCCATCCTGTTCCTGATCGGCATGTTCGTCCTCGGCGCCAAACTGCTGCCCTGGCTGATGCGCCATATCGCCAAACTCGGCTCCCGGGAGCTCTTTCTTCTGGCAATTATCGCCCTCGGGCTGGGTATCGGTTATGCGACCTACCTGGTCGGGCTTTCCTTTGCCTTCGGCGCCTTTATTGCCGGCATGGTGCTCAACGAATCCGACTACGGTCATCAGGCGCTCAGTGACATCATCCCGTTGCGCGATGTGTTCGGCCTGCTCTTCTTCGCTTCGGTCGGCATGTTGCTCGACCCCATATTTTTCCTGCACCATGTCGACACTATCCTGCTTTTGGTGCTGCTGATCAGCCTGGGCAAAGGGTGCATTTTTGCCTGTATTTCGTGGTTGTTCCGATACGGTAACGTCATTCCCGTCGCCGTAGGACTGGGATTGTTTCAGGTCGGTGAGTTCTCTTTTGTTCTCGCCCGGATAGGACTGGCCACCAATTCCATTACCGCCGATTTGTACAACCTGGTGCTGACCACCGCGGTGATGACCATGATCCTGACCCCCATCGTTTCCGCCCAGACCGCCCGGCTGTACGCCTTGAAAAAACGCTGGTTTCAGAAAGAACCGCTGGATTCGATCAATTTCCCCGACAAGGGCTTCCAGCGCCATGTGATCATTGCCGGTGGCGGTCGGTTGGGCATGCAGATAGCAACGTGCCTGCATCGACTGGCCGTGCCTTTTGTGATCGTCGAACTGGATCAGCGCCGGATCGAGCAAGCTAAAAATGCCGGCTATCCCGTAGTGTACGGCGACGCCAGCCACGAGGTCGTTCTCGAGGCAGCGGCAACGACCACGGCCATTCTTCTGGTGGTGACTATCCCCGGCCTGGTCGAATCGCGGGCCATTGTGACCCGCGCCCAGCAACTCAACCGCGGCATCGAAGTGATCGCCAGGATTTCTGACCTGGATTTCCTCGATATTTTCAACGAACTCAATGTCACCGACCTGGTTTATCCCGAGTTGGAGGCTGGCCTGGAAATGACCCGCCAGGCCCTGCTCGCCCTGCATATCCCGATCACCGAGATTCAACGGCAAACCGAAACGCTGCGGCAGGAATACCTGACCAGCCGGATCAACCGGAGCAAACCGTATCGGATTCTCTCGCAGTTTCGCGCGGCCGAACAGCAGTTCGATCTCGAATGGGTGGCGATCACCCCGGACAGTTCCCTGGTTGACTGCTCCATCGGCGAATCCGAGATCCGCACAAAAACAGGCGCCTCGGTGGTCGGCGTGCTTCGCGATGGCCAATTGGAACCCAATCCCGTTCCGCATTACCGTTTTCGGGAAAAGGACCTGGTGGCTATTATCGGTTCCGATGAAGCCCGCGCCGCCTTTCAATCCCGTTTTCTTCCCTCCGAACAATCTTCCTGAACTCTTGGTGGTCGCCAGAGCTGTCTGGTCATCGGGTTCCGAGTCGCCAACCAGGTGGCGATGATGGCCCCGGGGTACCGGAAAAGCATGCCGAAACTGAAAAATGAGTTGACAGAATACCCCAGTAGATTAAAGATGGTCGGCAGAAAAGCTTAAGCGCACAAATAATACCACCATGTGTCGCAACGGCTTTTTTCAGCACCCTACACCGCACACACAACTATTGTATTTTTCAGTTTTATACTGTTCTACTGCAATCCTGTCCGACCAGCTTCACTGTAGTTTCTTTGTAAAGTTGTAGCTTAACGTTTTATTGTTCGAACAAGTCGTTGTTTCAATAAACAAAGCTTTTTCAACTAAAGAAACATGTCTATTTTCCCGCGCGACTGCGACGAATGCGGTCAGCCTGAAGAAAACTTCACATTTTGTGAAAGCAGATGCATGCTGCCGAGCTGCCCTGACTGCACCTTCCTTTTGCAGCTTTACGGTACCGGCTGCGGCAATGTCCGCGTCTATTATCTTTGTCGTTCTTGTTACGATAGACTGAGCGCCAGGGGATTTATCGAGCCCTAGCCGCGCAATACCCATCATGACCCAGGCTACACGCGGTCATCTGGCCTGGATGCTATAAGACGCTCTCATCCGAATCATAATAAAAAAATAGAAAAGGAGGTGCAAACGACCATTCGAAAACGTGTCGGCAAGTGAGTTTTTCCCCTGAGTCTTTTGACCTTAGGAAGGAGGTGTACTCTGGTATTCGAAAAATTCTCAGCATTGTTCGGTTCTTTTTTCAACCCCAAGAAGGATAATCAGAAGGAGAATGGAATGGATCTCGACAAAAGGATGACGCTCAAGGATGCAGTAGCAAAATACATCCATGATGGCGACACGGTCTACTATGGTGGATTCCAGATCATGGTCCCCATGGCATTGACGCATGAAATCATCAGACAGAAGAAAAGACACCTGACCACCATTGAATCATCGACCGACGTCGGCGGTCTGGATATCCTCGTCGGCGCCGGCTGCGTCACCGAGATCCACTCCGCCTGGATCATGAACTGGTATGTCAAGGCACCCTATGCCATCCGCCGGGCGTTCAACAAGGGGCATCTCAAACGCTACGACATCTCCAACTTTGGGGCCACCAGCGCCCTGATCGCCGGTTTCCTCGGCGTCCCCTTCATTCCGGTCAAGGGCAATATCGGCACCGACATGCCCAAGCACAATCCTACTGATATCAGATTCGTCGAAGATCCGTTCACCGGTGAAAAAACAACCGTTGTTCGGGCCTGGCGCGCCGACGTGGCCATCATCCACGCCCAGAAGGCCGACCGTTTGGGCAACGTGGTCTCCTACGGTACCCGCGGCGTTACCGACGAGTTTGGCGCCATGGGTTCCAAGCGCGGCGTCATCGTCACCTGCGAGGAAATCGTCGAGCCGGAAGAGATCAGAAGCGATCCCGACCGCGTCATCGTCCCCTATTACAAGACCCTGGCCGTTGTCCACTGTCCCTACGGCGCCCATCCTTCCGCCTGCCGCGGCTACTACGGTCTCGACATCCGCTTCAGCCAATATCAGGGCAAGTATGAGCGGCACGGGGAACTCCTCCCCGCTTTCCTTGACGAATGGGTCTACGGTTGCGCGGACCACGCCGCCTACATCGAGAAATACAAAGCGAAATTCGGCCAGGAGGGCCTGGATCGCCTCAAACCAGTCACGGGCTTCAAGCCGAAACTGGAAGTTGACTACGGCTATCATGATCCGGCATGCTGGAAAGGGGTGCCCTTGTACACTGACGACCGTCTCAAAGCCTATGAAGAGGCTCTCGCCGCAAAAAAAGGGGGTAACTGATCATGACTGCACCTGCATACAAACTGACCGAACTCATGGCTATCCGCTGCGCTAAGGAAATCGCGGACGGCGAGGTTGTCTTCGTTGGCGTCGGCCTGCCGCTGGTTGTTGCCGGTTTCGCGATGGTCACCCACGCGAAGAACATGGTTATGTTCACCGAGGGCGGCGCTATCCGGGCCACCGCGGCTCCCGGCCTGGCCATCACCGTCGACGATCCGTGCCTGTTCACCAACGCCGACGCGGCCTTCGGCATGCTGGCCACCATGGCGGCCCTGCAGCGCGGCGAGGTCGACGTCGCCTTTATCGGTGGCGCCCAGATCGACAAGTATGGCAACATCAACTCCACTGGCGTCGGTGACTGGGGCAAGAAAGACAGCTTCACCTACTTCGCCGGCAGCGGCGGCGCCAACGACATGGCCACCTCCGGCAAACGGGTCCTGGCGATCCTGCCCCAGGATAAAAAGAAATTTGTCGAAAAGGTTGATTATGTCACCACCCCCGGTTATCTGGGGGGCAAGGGTGAGCGCGAAGCGCTGGGCATGATCGGCGGAGGCCCGGATTGCGTGGTCAGCACCATGGGCGTCTATCGGTTCGACGAGGACACCAAGGAAATGTACCTGGCCGAGTATTTCCCGGGACAGACGGTGGAAAAGATCAAGGCCGCTTGCGCCTGGGATCTCAAAGTCTCGCCTAATGTCGTCGAGACCGAGCCTCCAACCGAGGAAGAGATCAAAATCATTCGGGGCATTGACCCGACCAATTTCTACCTCGGATAATCCCCTTTTATCCTTGACCGTTACCGGGGTGGCGCCTTTTCGGCGCCGCCCCGGAGCGATTCAACCCCCAGCTTTATCCCCCGTTTCCGGCATGATTTCCGGCCAGGGAACCCCGCCCCCTCGCCCACGCGACCGCAAACATCCGCGGTTTCGGCCAACAGGCGATCTGGTTGCTACCGGTCGGCATAGTTTGGAACGCACCAGGAATTCATCGAAAGGCCAGTTGTTCGGCACTGCTTCTTTCCTTTACAAGCTTGTTCAGGTCACTCTATAGTATGTTTATTTTTGATGCTGATAGGGACACCTGTCCGGCTTAATCCCGGTCGTCAATTTGTTTGTGCCGAGCGCCACCGACGCCGATCAGTGCGGGGTTCCATACCCGCAACGCCGGGAATTCCTCCAAAGAATATGCAGAGCAAGAAACTTCGCCATCTTTCCAGCGCCCACCGCAACCCGATTCCGGATATCGGGGCGTTTCTCTCGCTTGCCGCCCGCATCGCCGCTGCCCTGGCCGAATGTCACAGGCAAGGCTTTCCCTATGGCAATGTAACACCGCAGAACATCCTGGTTTCTTCCGAGACCGGGGCCATCGTCTTGGTGAATCCGTTTTCCGGCCAGCGACCGTCGTGCCCGGATGCCATGTTCAGTCCCCTGACAGGCACCGAGCAACCGCTGGCCTATATTCCCCCTGAACAGATACGGCGTTTACACCAGGGGATCGATAGCCGCGCCGATCTCTATTCCCTGGGGGTCGTTTTCTATGAATTGCTGACCGGTTGTTTGCCCTTTTCGGCAACAGATCCGTTGGGATGGGCCCATTGCCACATCGCCCGACTGCCGAAATCGCCCTCCGAGATCGAGGACCGCATCCCTGCCCCGGTCTCGGACATGGTGATGAAACTGTTGAGCAAGGCTGCCGAGGATCGTTACCAGTCCGCCGGCGGTCTGCAACGGGATCTGGAGCAATGCCTCCGCCAATGGCAGACCCAGGGTGATTTGGCGCCCTTTGTCCTGGGAGCGGCCGACACCTCGGAACAGTTGTGTATCCCGCATCGCCTCTACGGTCGCGAGCAGGAAATCGAGGCGCTCCGCCAAAGTTTCGAACGGGTCGCCGGGAACGGTGACCCGGAACTGGTGCTGGTTGCCGGATATTCCGGGATCGGCAAGACCTCCCTGGTGCGGGAACTGTACAAACCGGTGTTCCGCCGGCAGGGACACTTTATCTGGGGCAAGTTCGACCAATATAAAAAGAATATCCCCTACGCCACCATCATCGAGGCCTTTGAGACCCTGATCCGTCAGATCCTCACCGAACGCGAGGAGATCCTGGCAGGGTGGCGGATCCGGTTGGGGAGTGCCCTGGGCATCAACGGACAATTGATTGTCGACATCATCCCGCAGCTTGAGCATATCATCGGCAAACAGCAGCCGGTGGCCGACCTGCCGATGAATGAGGCGGAAAACCGTTTCAAAACGATCTTTTGCAGATTCATGGGCGTTTTTGCCGACGAGCACCACCCGTTGGTCCTGTTCCTCGACGACCTGCAATGGGCCGATTCCGCCAGCCTGGGGTTGGTGGAACACATTCTCTCCGACCCGCAGACCCGCTTTCTGCTGCTCATCGGAGCCTATCGCGACAACGAGGTCGACTCCGCCCATCCGCTGTCGGCCCGGCTTGCCGCCATCCGCGCCACCGGTTGCCCGGTTGCCACCATCCGGTTGCAACCCCTTTCCTTTGCCCACCTCCGGCATCTGCTCGCCGACACCTTCCATTCCGGCCTGCCTGTGGTGGATTCCCTGGCCCGCCTGGTCCATGAGAAGACCGGCGGCAATGCCTTTTTCGCCATCCAGTTTCTGCGAACCCTTCACGGCGAACATCTGGTGGAGATCGACAAGGGCGCCTGGGAATGGAGCTGGGATATCGAGGCCATCAGGACCAAGGGCTATGCCGACAATGTGGTCGATCTCATGGTGGGCAACCTGAGAAAGCTCCGCCCGGAAACCCAGCACGTCCTCAGTATTGCCAGTTGCATCGGCAACACCTTCCCGCTGGCGGTCCTGGCGTCGGTGCATCATTGTCCCGAGCAGGCGATGCAGGATCTGCTCCGGGAGGCGATCCAGGTCGGTCTCGTTTTCCCCGGTCTGACCGGTGCCACCTACACCTTTCTTCACGACCGGGTCCAGCAATCCGCCTATTCGCTCATCCCTCCTGGTCAGCGCCCTGCCAAGCATCGCAACATCGGCAGGTTGATGCTCGCCGCCACCCCTGCGGAACTGGTCGAGGAACGTATTTTCGACATCGTCAATCAGTTCCATCTCGGGAAAGACGAAATCACCGGCCGGAACGAGCGGTTTCGCGTCGCCGAACTGTGCCTGATCGCGGGCCGGAAGGCCACGATATCTTCAGCCTACGAGCCCGCCCTCGCCTATTTTGCCCTGGGCGCGGGCTTCATGGACGCCACCGGCTGGGCCAGCCATTACCGGCTGATGTACGACCTGCACCGGGAACTGGCCGTTGCCCTCTATGTCAACAGCAACTACGTCGATTCGCAACGCCAGATCGCCACGCTGCTCGAACAAGCCCGATCGAATGTCGAGCGGGCCGAACTGTACAACATCCTGATCGTTCAATATACCCTCACCGGTCGCTACAACGACGCCATCCGCACCGGCCAGGAGGCCTTGGCGCTCCTGCATGTGCACATTTCGCTGACCCATCTCGCCGAGGAGCTCGAAGAACAGTTCGTCCGGTACACCGAGATCCTCGGCGCCCGGTCCATCGACTCGCTGGCCGAAGAACCGGAAATGACCGATCCGGAAAACCGGATCGCCCTGGAACTTCTCGCCAACATGGTGGTCCCCGCCCGCTATACCGACAACACCATGTTTGCCCTGATCGGTCTGCATAACGTCAATCTTTCGCTGCAATTCGGTCCCACCCCTAAATCGACCGTCGGCTACACCGCCTTCGGCATGTATCTCAATTCGGCCCTCAACCGCTACCAAGAGGCTTATGCCTTCGGCGAACTGTCCCTGAAACTCTGCGAACGGTTCAATGCCCCGGCCCAGAAATGCCAGGCCTGTTTCATGCTCGGTCATTATCTGAGCCATTGGGTTCGGCCGCTGCTCTTTTCCGATGTATTCAACGAGCAGGGAATCGAGGCCGGCCTCGCTTCCGGGGAACGACAGTGGTTGGGCTACATCCTGGCCTATAAGCTTTTTCAGCCTTTTTATCGCGGAGAGCGGCTGGCAACCCTCCTGGCCGCCATTCCCGACCTGCTTTCGTTCACCGGCAAAACCAGGAATCGATGGGCCTCCGACACCCTTCTCGGACTTCGGTTGGCGCTGACCGCCCTCGAACAGGAGAACGACGACGATCTGCTTGCCGCCTCGGCACAGGAATCAGCCGCAATCCCCGGTGAAGACGAGTATATCGCCTCCTGTCAGGCACATCGAAGTTTCGGCGCCTTGGGACGGTATTACGTGCTCAAGGTGCAAATCCTCCTGCTCTACGGGCGGTTTGCCGAGGCGCGCCAGGCTATCGATTCCGCCCGGTCCATGCTCGATTATTTTTCCAGCTCCATTTCGGTGGTGGCGCTCAATTTTTATTCCTCGCTGGTGCTCGCCGCCTCTTTTACCGAGGCTGACAGACCGGAGCGATGCGAGATCCTCACCACCCTGGAGCGCAACCAGACGCAACTGCGGCTGTGGACGGAACAGTGTCCGGAGAACTTCGGCCATCTCCACACGCTTGTCGAGGCGGAGGCGGCCAGGCTGGCGGGCAAGGAATTCGCGGCCGGGCGGCTCTATGACCAGGCCGTTCGGGAAGCGGCCCACCAGGGATTTCTCCAGGATGAAGGGCTGGCCAACGAAGCGGCCGGTCGCTTTTATCTCCTCAACGGGCTCGACGCCATCGCCGAAACCTATCTGCGCAAAGCCAGGGACTGCTACTCAAGGTGGCAGGCCGGCGGCAAGGTGCGACAGATGGAAACCCTCTATCCGGGGCTCAAAAAAGGTGGCCTGGCCGTGAACAGCAGCGAATGGGAGCTGGATGCCGGCGCCCTGGACACCCTTGCCGTGGTCAAGGCCTCGCAGGCCATTTCGGGAGAGATCGTCATCACCGATCTGGTCCACATCCTGATGCAGACCGTGCTCGAGAACGCCGGTGCCCAGCGGGGGTATCTGGTTTGCGAACGCGACTCGACCCTGGTCATCGAAGCCGAGGCATGGATCGAGGATGGCGGCATCAGGGTCCGGCAACCGAAAACCGGGCTGCTGGTGGACGAGACGGCCCTGCCGGTTTCGATCTTCAATTACGTCAAGCGAAGCCATGACCGCGTTATCCTCGATGACGCTGCCGAGGATAACAGTTATTCCACGGATGCCTACCTCGCCAGGACCAAACCGGTTTCCCTGCTTTGCTTGCCGGTGATGCGGCAGGCCCGGCTCATCGGCATGCTCTACCTCGAAAACAACCTGATGAAGGGCGCCTTTTCCCCGCAGCAAATCGCGACGCTGGAGTTGCTGGCCGCGCAGGCGGCCATCTCGCTGGAGAACGCCGCCCTCTATCAGGAACAGCGCCGGGCAGAGGATGCCCTGCGGGAATCGGAAGAGAAATATCGCACCATTTTCGACAATTCCGGGACGGTGCTCGCCTTCATTGAAGACGACATGACCATTGCCATGGCCAACAAGGAGTTCGAGATCCTGACCGGCTACCGGAAAGACGATGTCGAAGGCCGCCTGAAATGGACCGCGCTGGTGGCCGATCCCGACGATCTTGAGCGGATGACCCGCTACCACATGCTCCGTCGCATCAATCCGGGAGCCGCGCCCCAAACCTATGAATGTCGGTTGCACGGTCCCGGGGGAACGACTTTTGACGCGATGGCCACCGTGACCATGCTGCCCGGCACCCGCCAGAGCCTGGCCGCCATTCTCGACATCAGCGAACGCAAACAGGCGGAAGAGAAACACCTGCGCCTGGCGACGGCCATCGAGCAGACCACCGAGGCGGTCTTCATCACCGATCCGAATTTCACCATTTGCTACGCCAATCCCGCCTTTGAGCGGATGTGCGGCTATGACCGCCGGGAAATCGTCGGCCTGCACGCCCGAATCCTGGAAAACCGGAAACACGATCGCCAGTTCTACCGTGCTCTCCGCACCACCTTGGAGCAAGGAAAAGGCTGGTCGGGACGGATGACCTGCACCAGGAAAGACGGCTCCACCTACGAGGCCGAGGTCGTCTCTTCACCGGTCCGGGACAAGCACGGCAAGGTGATCAATTATGTCAGCACCCACAAGGACGTCACCCATGAACTGCGGCTGGAGGAAGAACTGCGACAGGCCCAGAAGATGGAGGCCATCGGCACGCTCGCCGGCGGCATTGCGCATGATTTCAACAATATCCTCGCCGCGATCATGGGGAACGCCGAACTGCTCCAGTGCCGCCTGCCTCCGGAATCCGGCGAGCAGCGCCGCCTGCACCAACTCCTTGCCTCCTGCAACCGGGCAGCGGACCTGGTGCAGCAGATCCTGACCTTCAGCCGCAAGTCAAAACAAGAACGTAAACCCTTGCGTCTCACGCCCATTGTTAAGGAAACGCTCAAATTGCTGCGCTCGACGATTCCTTCGCACATCGCGATCCGGACCAGCTTTTCCTGTCAACCCGACGCGGATCTGACCCTGGCCGATCCGACCCAGATGCATCAGATCCTGATGAATCTGTGCACCAATGCCGCCCACGCCATCGGCGCAGCCAACGGCGTGATGGAGATCGTCCTGTCGTCGCTGGTTGTGGACGAGCCGTTGATCGCCAGCCGGTTCGCGGGGCTGGTTCCCGGCCGGTACGTGTGTCTCGCGGTCAGCGATACCGGGCCGGGGATCGAGCCGGAGGTGTTGCAGCGGATCTTCGACCCCTATTTCACCACCAAGGGGGTCGGCAAGGGAACCGGGCTCGGCCTGGCCGTGGTCAAGGGCATTGTGACCAGCTACAGCGGCTCGATCACCGTGACCTGCGAACCGGGTTTGGGCACCACCTTCACCCTGCTCTTTCCCCAGGAGGAGGCGATTGCCGAAGCCCCGGCACCTGCGCCAAAGCCGTGGTCGTCCGGCCGGGGCCGCATCCTGCTGGTCGACGACGAAGAAATGCTGGTCCAGGTGGGGAGCGAGATGCTGGCGTCGCTGGGGTACGAGGTTGTCGGCAAAACCAGCAGCCCCGAGGCCCTGGAGCTTTTCCTGCGCCACCCCGATACCTTTGACCTGGTGCTGACGGACATGACCATGCCCGGCATGACCGGCAAGGAATTGGCCGGCAAAATCCTGGCAACGCGCCCCCGGATGCCGGTCGTCCTGTGTACGGGATTCAGCGATTTCATCAGCGAACAGCAGATCGAATCCCTGGGAATCCGCGCCTTTGTCCCCAAACCCTATACCCTCGAAACCTTGGGGCAGGCTGTCCGGTCGGCCCTCCGGACCATCTGATGCCCCGGCACCGCCCAAGGACAGCGCCGGGCCGGGCCGCTCGAAGTGTTTGCACGCCGGGTCTCGGTGTGGTACGAATAAAAAATATTTTTGTATTTCGAGGCTGTTGCAAAATGAACGGTGCGGATTATCATCTCGAGCGATAGGGAGTAATTTCATCGCCCGTGAGGTCGAGATTTCTCGCTCTCGCTCGAAATGACAATATAAATTGCCTTTGCCCCGCGAGTGCGGGCGGGAAGCGGAGTTCGTTTCCGTCATTTTGCAAGAGGTTCTTTCCCAGTCTATTCGGCAGTATTCTCGACCAAACGCTTTTCGTCTCCCGATTGCACCTATACAACAGCGATGTTACCGTCGACCGCCTGCGCCGCCTTGGCCATGGGGGCAGCGGTTTTTCAATCTTTTCCCCGGTGTCGTCTTCCTTGAACGACCAGACAGCATGAACACCACCAACTACCGCGAAATCCCTTATAATTTCACCTCGGCCGACGACCGGCTGATCATCAACCACCTCTTCGGCCCCGCGGTCTGGGACGACCTGGAGGAATTGCGCAGCCAGCGGGTTACCGGCCGGTCCGCCCGGCTGGTGATGCGCTGCATCGGCGACCTGTTCATCCTCCATCGCAACCCTTTCCTGTACCAGGAACTGATCGATTCGCCCCGCCGCCGTCGTTCCTTCTTCAATATTATGAAGAAGGATCTTGATCTCATTGAGTATACAGCCAAAAAGGTGAAGGTCGACTCGGAACGAACCGACAAGGTGGTCAACCTGGTCCGCCTCTGCCGGGAGCGGATGCGGGGACTGCACCGGGAGATCGGCAGCGCTTCGGCCACCCGGGCCGCGATCCGCAAACGGCTCGGGGCCATCGTCGGCCGCGACAACGTCTGCTTCGATCCCTTCAGCCTGATCAGCCACGCCCCCGATGCCCCCGACTGGCGGCTGTCCCTGCCGGTGGCCGTGGTTCGGCCCGCCCTTGAGGAGCAGGTGCCGGCCCTGCTCACGGCCATCGAGCATCTGGGGCTGCACGTGATCCCGCGCGGCGGTGGCACCGGTCTCACCGGCGGCGCCGTGCCGGTGAGCGGGGGTTGCGTCATGATCAACACCGAGAAGCTCAACCGTATCCATGGTATCGATTACCGCGCATTTCGCGGCGACGACGGCATCAGCGAGGAGATGGCGGTGCTCCGCCTCGAAGCCGGGGTCATCACCCAGGACGCCATGCACTATGCCGACCAACACGGCCTGGTGTTCGCCACCGACCCCACCAGCGCCTGGGCCTCGACCATCGGCGGCAACATCTCGGAGAATGCCGGCGGCAAGACCGCGGTCCTCTGGGGCACGGCCATCGACAACCTGCTCGCCTACACCATCGCCATGCCCGGCGCTGGCCTGTTGACCGTGCGACGGGTCGACCACCCCATGCGCAAGATCATGCCCGAGGACCGGGTGGCGTACGAGGTCTTCGACAGCCAGGGCGCACTGTTGCGGCAGATTGCATTGCGCGGCGACGAGATCCGCAAGAAGGGATTGTGGAAGGATATCACCAACAAGGCTCTGGGCGGGTTGCCCGGCGTGCAGAAGGAGGGCACCGACGGCGTCATCACCTCGGCCGAATTCATCCTCTATCGGGCCTATGAAAAGAAGCTGACCTTTTGCCTCGAATTTTTCGGTCCGGACATGGACGAGGCCAGCCGGGTGATCGTCGAGATCTCCGAGCAGTTCGTCAACCGGGGTGAGGAGGCCCTGATGGCGCTCGAGCACTTCGACGAGGAGTACATCCGGGCGATCAACTACAAGTTCAAGGCGGCGCGGAGCGAATCGCCCAAGGCGGTGCTGCTCATCGACATGGTCGGCCACACCACCGAGCAGATCCTGCGCGGCAAGGCCACCCTGCTCCGGCTGCTGGATCGCTACGCCAACACCGAAATTTTTGTCGCCAGCGACGCCGATGAGGCCAGTCGCTTCTGGCGCGACCGCAAGCGGCTGGGGGCGATTGCCGCCCGCACCAACGCCTTCAAGCTCAACGAGGACATCGTCCTGCCGCTGCCGGCCCTGGCCGAGTTCGCCCGCTTCGTCGACGCCACCAACGTCGAGGAGGACCGCTACAACCAGGAAAACGTGGTCCAGGCCATCATGGCCTACCTCCAGGTCGCCGAACCGATCGAGGATCCCGACTGGCTGGAGGCCAAGATGCCCAAGGCGGCCGAGCTCTGCGCCACCGCCCTGACCGGCCTAGCCGAGCGCGTCGTTGAGCCGATCCGCGGCGAGATCCATCTCAAGACCCTGGCCACCGACCTGCTGGAACTGTTCCGCGGCTACCCCCGGATCAGCGCCAACATCCGCCGCATCTTCGAGGAGGTGCGGCAGCGACGGATCATCATCGCCACCCACATGCACGCCGGCGACGGCAATGTCCACGTCAACATCCCGGTCTTTTCCAACGACCGGGTGATGATGCAGCGGGCCGCCGGGACCGCCGACGAGGTCATGGCCAAGGCCGTGGCCTTGGGCGGGGTGGTCAGTGGCGAGCACGGCATCGGCATCACCAAGATGAAGTTCCTCGATCAGCACCTGATCGACGCCCTCAGCAACTACCGCCGCAGCGTCGACCCCAAGGGCATGATGAATCCGGGCAAGCTGATCGACCCGGAGATCATCGACAAGGTCTTCACCCCGTCCTTCAACCTGCTCGAACTGGAGGCGCGCATCCTCCAGCACGGCTCCCTGGAAACCCTGGCCGCCAAGATCTCCAAATGCATCCGCTGCGGCAAGTGCAAGGCCGACTGCTGTGTGTTCTATCCGGGCAGCACCATCTTTTTCCACCCCCGCAACAAGAACCTGGCCATCGGCTCGCTGATCGAGGCCCTGCTCTACGACATGCAGCGCTCCCATTTCCCGCGCTTCAACCAGTTGAAAAACCTGGAGGAAATCGCCGATCACTGCACCCTGTGCGGCAAATGTCTCAAGCCCTGCCCGGTGGACATCGACACCGCCCAGGTCTCGGTGCTGGAGCGCGAGATCCTCAGCGAGCGCGGCTACAAGCATTCCCCCCTGCCCACCCGGATGTCGCTCCACTACCTCAAAACCCGCAACCGGCTCTACAACGTCCTCTTTCGCAAGGCCGTGGTCGAATGGGGCGCGGGGTTGCAACGGTTGGGCGCGGAGATGCTGCGCCAGGCGCCCAAGGCCTTGACCGCCAAGAAATGGCGACTGATCAGCCTGCTCAAGTCGCCGATGATGCCGCCCTCGAAAAAGACGCTGCGGGCCCTGCTGCCCAAGACCTCGCTCAACGAGGCCCTGCTGCTCAACCCGCCGGAGCCGGCCCGCAAAACGGTGTTCTACTTCCCGGGCTGCGGTTCGGAGCGGTTGTACGCCGATATCGCCAGCGCCTCGATCTACAGCCTGCTCAAGACCGGGGTACGGGTGGTCCTGCCGCCGGCGCATCTTTGTTGCGGTTTTCCGGCCCGGGCCAACGCCAAGACCGGGATGCACAGCGACGTGACCCTGCGCGACACCATCATCCTCAGCCAGATCCGGGAGATGCTCGGCTACATCGCCTTCGACGGCCTGATCGTCAGTTGCGGCACCTGTCGCGAATCCCTGCGCGAGCTGGGGGCAGAGACGATTTTCGGTTGCGGTCTGGCCGATATTGCCTTCTTTGTCCTGGAACATGCGCCGGATCGGTTTGCCCAGCAGTCCCAGGAACGGTCCTTCCTCTACCATGCCCCCTGCCATGACTCGCTTCAGGGCGAGGGCGCCCTGATGGTGCGGCGGCTCGGCGGCCAGGTGACGTCCATCGACGGCTGCTGTTCCGAGGCCGGAACCCTGGCCCTGTCACGGCCGGATATCGCCGGCGCCATGCTCAAGCGCAAGCGCGACAACCTCTTGGCCGCGATCGGCAACGACAAGAGCAAACAGACCATCGTCACCAACTGCCCCTCCTGCATCTCCGGTCTGGGGCGCAATCGCGACCTTAACATCGTGCCGCAACACCTGGCCGTGCTCCTGGCCGAATCCCTCGGCGGCGCCAACTGGCGACCGGAACTGGTCACGCTCCTCAAAACGGCCGAGGTCGTCACCTTCTGACCCGCGCTCCCCTCCCCGAAGTCCGTTCGGGGAGGGGAAACACGCGGCATCTTTATCTGAAAGTGTTGGTTCCGGTGGCGGTGCCATGTCGGCGGAGGGGCAAGGCGCGCCGTGCCCCTACCGCTCGTTGTGGCGGCCAATTGGGTCCAGCCATGGGTCAGTAGAGAATCTTGTCGAGGAGGGAGGGACTGGGCGGCAGGACCGGCTGGGTGGGATCGTCGCTGTTGCCGTTCTTGAACTTGAGGCCAAACAGGCGCAGACTGTTGTCATCCAGATAGAGCTTGGTTTCATAGGCAGCCCGGATCGCCTGATTGTGGGGTGAAACCAGGCGCACGGAAAGATACAGCACCCGGTTGGCCAGGGTGTAGGTGCCCACCGCGATCGCCTGGGCCCGTTGCTTGCCGGCCATCTCCTGCAAGTCTCTGGTCAGCATGAATTCGCCCTTGTGCACTTCCACCAGCATGTCCCGACGCAGTTTGATCTCGTTTACCGCATAGCCGCGACTGACAAAGCCAGCGATGAGGTTGTTCTGAAAACTGCGACCAAAGCTGGAGGTGTCGTTGAGGTCGTCGTTGTTCACCAGGGTGGAGACCAGAATCGGCTGCTCCGGCTGATGCGGGATCAGCGGCGGTACCGGTTGCCTGGACAAACTGTCCGCCACCTCGTCACCCAGAGCGACCAGGTCGATATCGCCACCGAGGACCGGTTCCAGGCGGGTGCCGTTGAGCTGACTGCACCCAGAAGCGCCAAGGAAAACAACAATCAGCAGGAGCCGACACAACAAGGGGGAATGCTCTGGGCGTCTCATAGCGAGGTTTTTTTGGTTGTCGCAGGTCGAGAAGCGCTGTTCGAACCGGTCAACCGGATCTCCGCCGCCGGAACGGCCTTGCGGTAGTGCCAGAAATTGGCGTTGTCGAGGTAGTAAATGTCCGAAGAACGCATCACATACCGCTTGCCGTCAACAATGGAGGTGGTGATGACCACCTCGTAATGCTCTTTGGACTGATAATTGACCCGGACGGCATCGATTGCCGTGGCCAGCCAATTCCACTTGCGATAGTCTGAGGGGTGATACACCGTCTGCACCTCGTACGTCACCGTCAGGTCGGCTTTTTCCGGAGCGGTCACGGTGGTGATGCCGAAATTGACCAGTTGCGTGGTCAGCAGATCATTGAAGCCCTCGTCAAAGGGAAAGGTCTCGTCGGGGCCGCAGTTGCCGCAACCGGGGCGGACATAGACCGACACATGCAGATAGTGTTGCCGCAGCAATTCCTTGCTGATCCGGTCGGCAACATGGTTGGCCAGCACATTCCACTGGGAGACGGATTCCATTTCTTCCTGACCGGAAAAAAGCGCGCTTTGTTGCCCCCGCGCGCATCCCGTTGCCGCGTGAAGAACGACGGCCAGCAGCAGCCAAATCCATTTGTTTCGCATCGTACCTCGCAAGATGAGAGAAGAGAAAAATGCCGTCTACCAGCTTTTCGGAAGCATCTCACTGAAACAATAGCAAAAAGAATGGAAAACATAAAGGAGCGGTGGTCGATCGGACCATCGCTCCTTTTGTTTGTGCATGAAGATGGCTGATGCGTCTTGATCATCCCGGAACCGTCAACCACGAGATTTCTTGCATAGTCGGCAGGTTACCAAGAATTTCAAGAAGCACATGATAGACAACATGTTATATAACTATCAAATTTACTAATATTGTTTTCCCCGGTCAGTCGTTTATTCTGCGCCACAAAACAACATGTTGAGCAAGGCGTCGAGCTCAAGAACCAATTCACCAATGACAACTATTGAAAGGAGGCCACATGAACAAATCCACCGTATTGTTTTTATCTGTTGCCTTGTTGGCAAGCGTTGGCGGGGTGCGAACGGTGCTTGCCGACGACATTGACGAACAACGGTTGGCCGATCTTGGCAAGAAAATGTTTTTCGATCAGAATCTTTCGGTCAACAAAAGCCAATCCTGCGCCAGTTGCCACGCCCAGGAAACCGGGTTTACCGGCCCCGATTCGGCAATCAACGCCGCCGGAGCGGTTGAACCCGGAGCCGTACCCGAGCGTTTCGGCAACCGCAAACCGCCAAGTTCTGCCTATGCGGGAGAGAGCCCACTGCTTGGGTACGACGAGGCAAAGAAAACCTGGTTTGGCGGCATGTTCTGGGATGGCCGTGCCACTGGCTGGACACTGGGCGATCCCCTGGCCGAGCAGGCCATGGGCCCGTTCCTCAACCCGCTGGAGATGAACATGCCGGACGCGAAACTGGTGGTGGTTCGCGTCGCCCACTCCGAATATGCCGCGGAATTTGAATCGTTGTGGGGTCCCGGATCGCTCGATTTCACCAACGGCGAGCAAGTGCAGGCCGCCTATGTGCGGATCGCCCAGTCCATCGCTGCTTACGAGCGAAGTGAAGAAGTCAATCCCTACACCTCCAAATTCGACCTGTTTTACCAGAATGCCAAACTTGCGGGCAAAAACATCAAACTAATCACCACCATGGGCCTTGAAGGCATGGGGGGGCAGCAGCAGCGTCCTGACCGTTGGGGGTATTACCGTAATCTGGGTTTATCCGATGACGAACTCAAGGGCCTGGCCGTTTTCAACGATTCCATGCGCATGGGCGGCAATTGCGCCTCCTGCCACCGCCTGGATGAAGGCCCGGACGGATATCCGCTGTTCACGGATTTTGGCTATTACAACCTTGGCATCCCCAAGAATCCCGAGAACCCCTTCTACACCATGCCCAAAAAATGGAACCCGGACGGCATGAAATGGATCGATTACGGGTTGGGAGGTTTTCTCAAGAAAGCTGGCTATGAAACAACTGTGTACCAGCCCGAGATGGGCAAGTTCAAAACCCCATCGCTGCGCAATATCGACCTCCGCCCCTCCCCAGATTTCGTCAAGGCCTTTGGCCATAACGGCTTTTTCAAATCCATGGACGGCATGAAAGGAATCGTCCACTTTTATGCCTGGAGAGCCATGATGGATACCGGTGGCATGGGTGGCGGCGGTATGGGCAACGGCGGCATGGGTGGCGGAGGCATGACGCCTGATCCCAGCCTTTTCCCTTCCCCGGAATATGACGAAAACCGCATCGTCATGAAGCCCTTCAATTTCATGATGCATGGTGAGTATCTGATTGCATTTCTCAAGACACTTTCCGATGGCTATACACCTTGACGTTCAAAACACAACGACCTGATAGAGAGTTGCCGCTTTTAACAACAGCAAATTGACCGTACGCCATTGGCTGAATTGGGGGTAATGACGATGGGTCTCTGATAGGCACAACAATAACGGAGTCCATTCGTAATGTGAAAATAAAAACGCCTTGCAATCGTCTAAGATTACAAGGCGTTTCTTATGTATGGCGGAGAAGGTGAGATTCGAACTCACGGTACTCTCGTACACACGCGTTCCAGGCGTGCACCTTAAACCACTCGGTCACCTCTCCGTGATGGGCGTACTCACGGTGCGTTGTCGGACGCTGCCGCGCCCGTAACGTGGAGCCTTTTCTATCCTGAGTCCCGGTTTTTTACAACAGAAAATTAACGGCGCTTTCGAAAAAAGTCTTGCAACAACCGGCCGCATTCCTCGGCGCAAACCCCGCCGGTGACCGTAAATCCGTGGTTGAGCAACCCATCGCTGCCGATCCGGTATTTCGAGACCACGGCCCCGCCCTTGGGATCCACGGCCCCGAACACCAGTCGATCGATCCGGGCATGCACCAGCAGGGCCGCGCACATGGGGCAGGGTTCCAGGGTCACGTACACCGTGACGCCGGGCAAGCGGTAATTGTCGAGGGCGAGCGCCGCCTGCCGCAGGGCCCGCATTTCGGCATGACCGGAAGGGTCGGCCGCCGCGATGCAATTGTTGCCTGCCTCGGCCAGGATCGTCCCGTCGGCCGCCACCACCACCGCGCCCACCGGCACCTCGCCCATGGCAGCGGCCAGGCGGGCCTGGGTAAGGGCTCGTGCCATCATCCGGTCGTCGTCCGACTGCCATTGTTTATCATCCGCAACCGTTGCCCGCATGGTTGTCCTCCCAAGCCCCGCTTAACTTCCGGTTGCTTTTCCGGACAGGGTCTTTATAATTACAAAAAAGATATTGCAAACACAAAATCGAAACCAACAACAGGTGCACGGCCCATGGACGAGAAAAAAGCAGCTGTTCTGGCGTATAAATGTCCGCCGGAAAGCAGACTGAGTATCGAAACGGCGCTGGCGGCAAACTTTGACCTGACCTTTCAAAACGATCTTTCATCGTTCCAGACCGAAGTCAGCAAACGGCCCTACGACCTCATCTTCATGAACTTTCAGCCGGAAAGCGGCCAGAGATTCAACTTGCTGGAAAAAGTCCAGGAGCAGACGCCGTTCACGCCGATCATCATTACCTGCGAATCCGAGGATTCGGTCCACCTCGACAAGCAACTGGAACCGATCGTCTACGACATCCTCAGCCTGCCCCTCTCCCCCGGCCGGGTCAAGCGAACCGTGCGCCAAGCCCTGCACAAACGGCAACAGGAAAACGAACTCGCCTACCTGCGCCGCACCCAGGATATCGTCTACAGCTTTGACCGGATTATCGCCGAAAGCGAGAGCTTCAAGGCGGTCATCAAGAGTCTGAAAAAATTCGCCTCCACCGATGCCACCATCCTGCTCACCGGCAATACCGGCACGGGCAAGAGTTTTCTTTCCGGAACGGTCCACTACAATTCACCGCGCCGGGATCGGCCCTTCATCAAGATCAATTGCGCCAACATCCCGGAAACGTTATTGGAATCGGAACTGTTCGGTCATGAGAAAGGCTCGTTCACCGGTGCCGACAAGCAGCGCATCGGCCGCTTCGAACAGGCCGACGGCGGCACCATCTTCCTTGATGAGATCGGCGAGATCCCGCTGGAGATCCAATCCAAGCTGTTGCGGGTGCTGGAGGACAAATCCTTCGAGCGGGTGGGCGGCAACAAGACCATCAAGGTGGATGTGCGGCTCATTGCCGCCACCAACAAGGATCTGCCCGCCCTGATCGCCGGCGGCAGGTTCCGCGAGGATCTCTATTACCGGATCAGCGTCCTGCCGGTCCATCTGCCGGCACTCAAGGACCGTCCCCGCTGTCTGGTGCCGCTGGCGCAGAAGCTCCTGGAAAAATCGATCGGATCGTTGAACAAGGGCAACATCGCCGGCTTCACCCCCGAGGTGCTGGCCATGATCCAGGGCTACGACTGGCCGGGCAATATCCGCCAGCTCGGCAACACCATCGAGCGGGCGGTCATTCTCGAGGAAGAGGACCTGATCGGTCTCGGTTCGATGCATATCCCCGAATTGGGCCGGACCACGGCGCCGCTCATCCAGGTTACCGAACCCCTGGAGGTCCACGAGCGGGAACTGATTCTCAAGGCCCTGACCGAGAACCTCTGGGTGCAAAAGGACGCGGCCCGCTGCCTGGGCATCAGCCCGCGCGCCCTGAACTACAAAATCAAGAAATTCGGCATCACCCACCAGAATTGGCGCAAACACAAGAAGGAGTAGCGGCCCCGCCGGTGCTCAATGGAGATGACCGCCGGTGCTCGACATGGTCAGGTTGCCGTTCTTGACCCCACGCAAGGCAATCAATTTTTCCGCCAACTCGCGCACCTGTGACGCCCTGCCCTTGACGATCGTCACCTCCAGGCAATTGTCGTGATCCATGTGCACATGGGTGGTCGAGGTGATCTGATGATGGTATTCGTGCTGTAGCTCGGTGATCTTCTCCTGGAGCTGCGGCTGATGGTGGTTGTACACCAGGGTCACCACCCCCACCACCTCGCTGTCCTGTTCCCATTCCTCGTTCACCAGCACGTTCCTGATCAGGTCGCGAACCGCCTCGGAGCGGTTGGAATACCGCCGAAGCCCGATATAGTCGTCGAACCGGGCCAGGAGCTTCTCATCCATTGAAACGGAAAATCGTATGAGCATGACAATTAGATCTCTTTTTCCAATTCCTTGAGTTTCTCGACAATCGCCTTGGCCTCGGCCCGCAGTTTCTCCGGCACGGTGGTGTCCTTGGCGGCCCGGGTGAGATACTGCTTGGCGATCTTGATCTTGCCCCGATAGAGGTGGTACTTGGCCAGGTAAAAGCTGCTCACCCCTGCCCTGCCCCGGTTGGACTCGATCTGTCCCAGGTCGAAGTAGAGCTGCGGATATTCGGGCATGACTATCGCCACCCGTTGCAGCAACTGCTCCGCCCGCTGATTGTTGCCCCGCATCATCTCCATCCTCGCCAACTGATAGACCCCGTACATGTCGGTGGGATCGCGCTTGACCGCCTGTTCCAGCACCGGCCCGGCCTCGTCGAAACGGCCGCTCTGCATCAGGATCACGGCTCGGTCGATCTCGAGGATGTCCTGGCGCGGATACTGCTCCCGCACCATGGCCAGATGCTTGAGGGCATGGTCATAGTTGTGATCCTCGGCTTCGAGTAGGGCCAGGCCGAAACGGGCCATGGTCCGCTGCTCCGATTCGGTGGCCGAGGTCAGGGTGTTGACGCACAGTGTTCGCAACTTGTCGGCATCGATGGCCTGCACCAGCACCCGATACTTAAAGCGGAAGAAATCAAAATTATCGACTTTGACATAGGTTTTTGCAGGTTTTTGCTTGTCCAGCTCCAGCAGCGACTGGACGTACCCCAGCCGGGCCTCGGGGTTGGGATGGGTGAGCAGGTACTGCGGGACTTCCCCGCCCACGCGGTAGCGGGTAATGCGACGCATGTTCCGGAGCATGTCCTCCATGGCCTCGGGGTTGCGCTGCATCTGCTGCATCCAGCCGAAGGAGAGCCGATCCGCCTGTTCCTCGTTCTCGCGGCTGTATTGGAGATTGATGCTCTGACCGGCGGCCAGCGACCCGGTCAACAAACCCTGGGAAAGGCCGGGAACGCCCAGCGCCAGGCCGGCGACGCCGAGCAGCAGGGAGAGGGCGCTGATCGCGGTCCCCTTTTCCAGCCGCTGGGCAATATGGCGGCTGGCCACATGACCGATCTCGTGGGCCAGGACGCTGAGCAACTGATCCTCGGTTTTCATGGTCTCGATCAGGCCGGAATAAAAGAAGACCAGACCGGCAGGGGCGGCAAAGGCGTTGAACTGATCGCTCTTGATCACGAAGAAACGATAGTCGAAATTCTGCGGCCCGATGGTTTCCAGCACCTTTTTGCCCAAGGTGTTGATGTACTGGCTGATGTCGGGGTCATCGAGAAGGGCCAGTTGCTTGCGCATCGAATACAGGAGGTAATCGCCGATTTTGCGCTCCTCGCCGATGCTGAAGCCCACGGCCTGGACCGGCAAGACCATGGTGTAGGCGACGATGACCAGGGCGGCGGTCCACCGGGTAATGGAGGGTTTTCTACTTCGCATTTGCACTTGTGAGGTCCTTTCCCGTCGGCATGCTTGGCACGACTCCCCCTGAGGTTTTTTTTCGCGAGATTGCCACGCAAGACCTTGATTTTTCGCGGGCATGGCCCGCTCCCACCCGGCATGAACACCCAACGGGGCGTAGGATCGGGCCATGCCCGCGATATGAATCAGAAACGGCCGACCTGGACAATCGGTTGGCAGGCAACATGGCAGCAAGGTAACGCGTTCCTCAGCCCGCCGCAACAGCGGAAGGGTAAATATCTCCGGACTTGTGGTTCCGAAGGGAGATGCCTATCTTCCTGTTGCTCTGCGGCCGCCCCTCGGGTAGTGTTCCGCCATCACGCCATTTTTTCAACAGCCATGACCCTCGACCCAATGCCCCCCTTGCTGACCATCGACAATTTCAGCCTTACCTTTCGCGATGCCGAAGGCGGCCTTTCCCCGGTCCTGGACCGTGTCAGCCTGCACATCGCCGCCGGCGAGACCCACGCCCTGGTCGGCGAGTCGGGTTCCGGCAAGTCGGTCACCGCCCTGTCCATCCTCAGGTTGTTGGACGAGACCAACGAGGTAACGAGCAGCGGCTCCATCGTTTTCGAGGGGCGGGAGCTGACCACGCTCGATCGGCGGGAGATCCGGGCCATCCGCGGCAACCGCATCGCCATGATCTTTCAGGAGCCGATGACCTCGCTCAACCCGGTCTACACCATCGGCAACCAGTTGATGGAACCGTTGCTGCTCCACCAATCCCTGAACAAAAACGAAGCCTTTCGGCGCGCCCTGCAACTGCTGGAACGCACCGGCATCGACAACCCGACCCAGCGGATCAACTGCTTTCCGCACCAGTTGTCCGGCGGCCAACGGCAACGGGTGATCATCGCCATGGCTCTGGCCTGCCGGCCACAGCTCCTGATTGCCGACGAACCGACCACGGCCCTGGATGTCACCATTCAGAACCAGATTCTCGACCTTATCCAGGATATCCAGGCCGAATACGGGATGTCGGTGCTGCTCATCACCCATGACCTGCCCATGGTGCGCAAGATCGCCGACACCGTCTCGATCATGCACGGTGGCCGGATTGTCGAGCAGGGGACGGTGGCCGAGATCTTCAGCCGACCCCGTGAAGAGTATACCCGCCACCTCTTGGCCGCCGTACCTGAAGGGGTCCAGGAAACCCGCCCGGGCGGGGCCAAACTGATCGAGCTTGCGGACATCACTTGCGCCTTTGCCATGAAATCGAAATGGCACGGTTTGTTCAAACGCACCAAAACCGTGTTCAAGGCCGTGGACGGAGTCAGTCTCAGCCTGAACGCCGGCACCACCCTGGGATTGGTGGGCGAGTCGGGCTCGGGCAAATCGACCCTGGCCCTCTGCCTGCTCGGACTCACCCGCTACGATGGCCGGGTGTTCTACTTTCCCGAACCCGGCACCCGGCACTGCCTGTCCGAACTCTCCGGCAGCCAACTCCGGCCCCTGCGCAAGGAGTTGCAGATCGTCTTCCAGGACCCCTTTTCCTCGCTATCGCCGCGGATGACCATCGAGCAGATCATCGCCGAAGGGCTGGAGGTCCATGGTCTGGGGGGCAACAAGGCCGAGCGTCGCCTCCTGGTGGCCCAGGCCCTGCGCGACGTCGAGCTCGATCCGGCGCTGGCCGGCCGCTTTCCCCACGAGTTTTCCGGGGGCCAGCGCCAGCGCATCGCCATCGCCCGTGCCATCATCCTCCGGCCCAAACTGCTGATCCTGGACGAGCCCACCAGTGCCCTCGACATGACCATCCAGAAGCAGATTCTTGAATTGTTGCGGGATTTGCAGGAACGGTATCAGTTGACCTATATCTTCATCACCCACGATCTCCGCACCGTGCGCTCGCTGGCCGATCAGTTGGCGGTGATGCGCCAGGGGCGCATCGTCGAGAGCGGCCCGGCGGCGGCCCTCTTCGCCAACCCGCGCGAGGACTACACCCGGCGACTGTTCGCCGCCGCCTTCTACCGGTCCGGACACCAAGGAGAGCTGCAACCATGATCTACCGCGCCGTTTTTCATCTCGACCTGGACGAGGTCAAACCGCTGGCCATCGCCCTGGCCAATGTCGGCAACCTGCTCCGGGCCATCCCGGAAAAACATTACGACCTGGTGCTCCTGTTCAACGGTCCGGCGGTCACTCTGCTGCAAAACGAGCAATGCGCCGATTTTCGCGAGGAGATCTGGCAGTTGCAGCAGGCCCGGGTGGCCTTCAAGGTCTGCCGCAATGCCTTGAACCGCTTTAATATCGATCCGGACAACCTGATCGAGGGCTGCGAAATCGTCCCGGCCGGGATCGTGGCCTTGATCGAATTGCAGCAGGATGGCTACGCCTACATCAAGCCGTGACTCCGGGGGTGCTGACCGAGGCTTGATCGTTCCTGTCCGCCGAATTTTGATCGTTCCCACGCTCAAGCGTTGGAACGCAAGCCTTGGATGCTCCCGCGTCCGCATGGCGAGACGCCGAAGCGTGGAAGCCATCGCCAAGTCTCACTCGTAGGTGAAGATTATGAAGGCAGGTAAATTAGATTCGAACCAACGACTGATTCCCTTTGCGATCGCAGTGGCCATCATATCGTTTCTGCTTTTCATCTATCTGTATCTGGGCAGGGAACCCGTTGCCGAAACCGAGAGTTTCCGCACCGAATTGGGAGAAGGGCTTGGGAGTGTGGGACTTTATGCCTTGGCGATCATTTATGGTCGCAGTCTGCTCAAGATAGCCCTTAACGAAGGCACCCTGCTGCAACGTTTTATCCCCGATTATGTTTATGACCTCTCCGTTTCGACATCTAGAAAGGTGCTCAACATCCTCAACCGGACCCATAAGTATGTCGGAGCCATTGCAGTGGCGCTCTTATCCGGCCACGCCCTGCTCATGGAGACGGCCCGGTGGAATGTATTTCTCGTCATGGTTTTGATCCTTCTGGCCTGGCAGGGAACGTTCGGCCTCATCCTGGTTGCCCGGTTTCCACCTGCTTCCTTGAAACAATACGGGTATTTGGTGCACGCCCAGTTGTTCAGCGGTGTAATGATAGGAATTTTCGCCGCTTTCGGCCATCTGTTGGTATAATCTTGACTTCCCGTGTTTGATCGTTCCAACGCTCCAGCGTTGGAACAAGCCTTGGACGCTCCCGCGTCCGTAGGGCAAGACGCGGGAGCGTCTGATCCGGTTCCCACGCTGGAGCATGGGAACCATCGTACTTCCCGTGTTTGATCGCAAACACAATGGCCATTGAAAATCGGTAATGTTCACGCAACTTATCAATAACACGGCTAAAACAGATCGGAGCAGTACGCTTGGCTTCGTCCACCTCAAGTCCTGAGACCCAGGAGGGGCTGACCGCGGCCCGCTCGCCCCTGTCCGCCGAATTCCTCGCCACGGTCAGCCATGGGCCGGGTGTCTACCAGATGCTCGGCAAGAAGCAGGTCCTTTACGTGGGCAAGGCAAGAGACCTGCGCAAGCGGCTGGCCCAGTACGCCCACTTCACCGGACCGGCCCATTCCAAGACCGCGGTCATGCTCTCCCACGTGCAGCGGGTGGAAACCATCCTCACCACCACCGAGAAGGAGGCGCTCATCCTCGAGGCCTCGCTGATCAAGCAGCATCGGCCGCGCTACAACGTCGTCCTCCGCGACGACAAGAACTACCCGCTGATCAAGGTCACCACCCGCGAGCCCTGGCCCCGGGCGGTGGTCACCCGCAAACGGCTGCGCGACGGCAACCGCTACTTCGGCCCCTATTCGTCGGGCACGGCCATGCGGGCCACCCTGCAACTGCTCAACACCCAATTCCCGCTGCGGCGTTGCGCCACCATGCGCGAGCGAACCCGTCCCTGCCTCAACTATCAGATGGGCCGCTGCCTCGCCCCCTGCGCCCACAAGGTGCAAGCGGAAGACTATCAGCGGATGGTGCACGACGTGCTGTTGATCCTGGAGGGCAAGGTCGACGAGGTGGTGCGTGAGCTGACCGCCAAGATGGAACAGGCGTCGGCCGAGCTGGCCTTTGAGAAGGCGGCCCTCTACCGGGATCAAATCCGGGGGCTGACCCGGACCATCGAACATCAGGACGTGGTCGCCGAGCATCATCTTGATCAGGACGTGTTCGGCATCCACCGTCAGGAGGCGGCGGTGGGCATTGCCCTGCTCTTTATCCGCGGCGGCATGCTCACCGGGGCGCAATCCTTTTTCCTCGCCGATCCGCTGGGCGAGGACGACAACCTGCTCGCCCAGACCATCCTGCAATACTATTCCAATGAGCGCCAGCCGCCGCGCGAACTGCTGTTGCCCTTTGACCTTGAGGATCAGGCCCTGATCGAGGAACGGCTGGCCGAATTGCGCGAAGGCCCGGTGTCGCTGGCCGTGCCGCAACGGGGCAAACGGATGGGGTTGATGCGGATGGCCGCAACCAATGCGGCCCAGATCATCGAGGAGCGGGCCAGGAAAGAACTGTCGTGGGACACCCTGGCCACGACCCTGCACCACAAACTGCGGCTGGTCAACCGGCCGGAGACCATCGAATGTGTCGACATCTCCAATCTCCAGGGTAAGCAGGCCGTCGGCTCCCTGGTCTGTTTCATTCGGGGCGACAAGGCGGAGAAACACTTTCGCCATTACCGGATCAAATCGCAGGACACCCCGGACGATTACGCCATGATGCGCGAGGTGCTGGAACGGCGGTTGGCCGGGGGAGGGGCAGCGGAGGATCTCCCTGACCTGTTGCTGCTCGACGGCGGCAAGGGGCAATTGCAGGTGGCCATCGAGGTGCTGAGCCGGTTCGATCTGCTCCAGCGGGTCGATTTGGTGGCCATTGCCAAGGAAAAGGCCGAGGAGGGCGAGAAGCTGTTTCGACCGGGGCGCAAGAACCCGATTCTCCTGCCGGGCCACTCGCCGGCGCTTCTTTACCTGATGCGCATCCGCGACGAGGCCCACCGCTTCGGCATCACCTTCCATCGTAAACTGCGCGGCCGGGCCCAATTGGAATCCCGGCTCGACGTCATCGAAGGCGTTGGTCCGAAACGCAAACAACAGCTCCTGCGTGCGCTGGGCAGCGTCAAGCGCATTGGCGAGGCCACGGTCGAGGAGTTGGCGGCGGTGCCCGGCATCGGCCCGGAACTGGCCGAGCGCATGTATCGCCACCTCCATGACCCAAAACCATGAAACCGGACGAACGCACCATGGCCACGCTCAAGGCCGGCTGTATTTGCAAGGGGGTCAAGTTGATCCGCCTGATCGAGGCCATCGAGGGCGGCGCCGCAACCGTTGCCCAGGTCGCCGCCCTGACCGGCATCGGCGATGGTCCCTGCCAGGGCAAGCGGTGCGGGGCAAGGGTAAAGGAGCTGCTGGCGCGGTATGCCCCGGAAAATGGGGCGCGGCGGGATTAAAGCAGAAGAGAGATCCGGCTTACCTCGTGGGCAAGTCGTTGGTAGAGCTGGTCCTTGCGCTCCTCGTCGAGGTCGAGGAACTGGGCGGCGAACTGGTCGTCGCTCATCCGGACCACGCGGGCCTTCAGTTGGAAGCGCGACAACAGGGTATCGTGGGGGTCGAAGTTGAGGCTGACCACAATCTCATCGCCTTCCGTCAAGGGCACGGTTGCCGATTCGACGGCGCAGCCACTGACCGAAATGTCGACGATGCAGCCGTTGCCGACAGCATCTTCCATTTCATACTGTAAGAGAATATTGTTCAGTTGAAACCTGAGGCCGTCACGTTTGATGAGACGCTCGAGTTTCTTTTCGGCGTCATCTTTGTTTTCGGCGTAGATGGTCCGATAGCAATGAATTTTTTCTGAAAAATTAACAATTTGCTTGAAGCTGATATTGTCGTTTTTTATAACGCGGACAATCTCGCCAACCTGATTCGCGATGAGGAAATCGACAATTTTTTTGTAAATGGGCAAACTGCTGATGTAGAGAAGGTTGCAATGTGAAATATCTTTAACGACCTCGAATCCTCTCTTCAGGTCAGCGACGCAGAAACGGATTTCGGTGTAGAGTTTGTCCAGTGATTTTGAATCGATATTGCCCGATATGGTTAGGTATAACCTGTTATCCTTTATATCTGCCTTTGCTTTGACCAGAGGCTTTGCATCCGCCATTCGATCACCCAAGGTTGTGTCGATCAGGTTGTCGTTTTTTTCAATGGATTAGGTGGATTGTATATGGGCTGTCCGGGGGCTGTCAAAAAGATTGTGTCTCTGAGGGGAGATATCGTCCCAGGACGAACCGGACGCAGATCGATCCTCCTTGCCGTCGTCGTTCTGGCGGCAGCGTTGCTTTCCGCCTGCGGCCCCCCCTGTCCGGACTCGGCATCCAAAACCTACCGCCATGTCGTCATTCTGGGGGATCCGCATCTGCCGGGACAGCATCTCGCCCACAAGGAACGGGTCCGGGCGACGATCAATTCCTGGAGGGACGTTGACCTGGTGGTGAGTGTCGGCGACATCTGCCATGAATACGGCACCGCTGCCGAATATGCGGTAGCACGGGCGTATTTTGCCCGGCTGAACAAGCCGCTGGCCGTGGTGACCGGCAATCACGACTATTTTTATGAAACTCCTACCTGGCAGGGCGGCGGGGGCTATCTCCCGGCAACGCGCGCGGTGCAGGAAGAAAAGCTCGCGCTTTTTCGCCGGACCTTCAACCTTCCCTCCCATTACTCCAGCCGAACGTTGGGCGGATACCTGCTCGTCTTTCTCTCCACCGACCACGAGCGCTTCGGCACCGGAATGAGCGAAGAGCAGCTCACCTGGCTGCGGACGGAACTGGGCCGCCATCCGCGCACGCCCACCATCATCGTGTTTCATGGACCGCTCCAGGGCACGCAGTACGCGTTCAAACAATATATCAACCAACCCCGTGCCGTTGCCCAGCCGGTGGAGGCCATCCAGGCGCTGCTCATGGCCAACCCCCAGGTTTTCCTCTGGGTTTCCGGTCACACCCACACCCCGCCGACGGAGGAGAGCTACGCCTCGCCCATCAACGTCTACGCCGGCCGGGTCACCAACATCCACAATACCGACATGAAGCGCGAGACGATCTGGACTAATTCCCTGTTGCTCTATCCGGACAGGGTGGTCGTCCGGACCTTCAACCATGGGCAAGGGGCCTGGAGGCCGGAACTGGAGCGGACCATCAGGCCGCCCCGGTTTTGAGGGTGCGATTCGGGGCATGTTCCGATCATGCATGCCAACGCTCCAGCGTTGGCACGCCGCCTGGGACGCCCCTGCGTTAGTATCGCTACCGGGTTCCCACGCTGGCGTATGGGAACCATCGCAAAGGGATCGTTTGCCCAGCAAGCCGGGTAACCTATTTTTTCGCGGTGATCAAAAAGACGGAAAAGGTCTTCGAGGAGCCATCAGCGGCCGGTTTGACGATTTCAGCGGCCGTCAGGTCGCGAAGCTCGCCGAATCCGGCCTCGGTCAGGGCGGCCTTGAGCGCGGTTCGGTCGAAACCGAAGTGAAAAACCCCGGTGTTGTCGTCGTGGAATTTGCCGCCGTCGAGATCGAGGTCGGCAAGGCAGAGCACGCCGCCGGGGACCAGGGCCGCATGGAACGAGGCCAACAGCGGCTCGATTTCCTTGACATGATGCAGGGTCATGGCGCTGACGATGAAATGATATTTTCCCATCAGCGGCTCGGCCTTGTCCGGATCGAGATACATGGAACAGATGTTGTCCAGCTCGGCGGCCGCGATCTTGGCGTTGAGGATATCGAGCATTCCCCGGGAGCTGTCGGCGCCGATAATGGTGCGGACAAGCGGCTGCAACCGCAGGGTCAACAGCCCGGTACCGCAGCCGAAATCGAGTCCGTTCATCTTCTCGGTGATCGCCGCCTCGCGAAGGATGGCATCGGCGATATCGTTGGCCAGCTTGACCCGTTCTGGTTTTTCGTCCCAGGTGGCGGCAGCAGTGTCAAAATTTCTTCGTTGATCGTTCATTTCGTTCTTCTTGTAAGGTTGGAAATTTCGGTGGGTTCGCAAGGCGCATCAGGGAAAAAGCCGGGGCAGAAAAACAAAAAGCCCGATCAGCACCGCCGCGACGGCTGCGGCCAGTACGCCGAAAGCGGCCACATCCTTGGCCTTGCCGAGCCGCGGTCGTTGTTCCGGGGAAATCTCGTCGGCCAGGAATTCGATGGCGGTATTGACCGCCTCCAGGGCCCAGACCATGCCCATGGCTATCACCAGCAGTGCCCATTCCAGGGGCTGGAGACGGCAGACCAGGCCGGCGATCACCACCAGAATGGTGGCCGCGCCATGTATGCGGGCGTTGTGCTGGCTGCCCACCAGCACCAGGAACCCGGCTCCGGCATAGCGGAAACTGCGCAGGCGGGCGGCCCAGGAAAAGGGCTCAGGTTGTTGTTTGGTCATGTCAATTTTGAAGGAATAGGGAGAAGAAATCTTGCCTCTTGCTCCAGATCCGGGCAGGGCCCTGCCCTGCCCGGATCATGGCGCTGCGGCTATTTGCCGCCCTTCTCGATGGTCAGCTCCTTGGTGACGGCAAACCACTTCTGGGCATTGCCGGGATCGTCCTTTTTGCCATAGGGCAGATACCACAGCTCCACGTCCACCGTGAAGTCGTTGGCCAGGATCGTGCGGACCGGCTTGCCATCCTTGGTCGCCTCGGTATACACCGGAATGGTGAATTGCTCCTTGACCGTCCTGTGGGGCGGCAGGCTGTTGTCGCTCAGCATGCCGCTCTTTTCGTACGGCCCCCGGCCCATTTTGTCGCCCCGTCCAAACTGCTGCGGAATGGGCATGTAGATTTTTTCGCCGTTATAGAAGACCTTGCCATCCTTTGTTTTCGCGGTCACATACAGGACCACCCGGTTGGGGGTCGGTCAGCCGTCGGGGAGGGCATGACCGGCCTTGTTGGTCATCGCCACGGCAACATGGGCGATCGGGGTCATGATCGTGCCGTCGCGCCATTGCAGCGCCTGGGCATCGACCTGCACCTCGAGCGCCATTTTGACCATGACCGGATCGCGATAGCTCTGGATGTTGTGGCCGAGCCCGCTTTTGCGCATGTGGCATTCCTGGCAGGTGTTGGTTCCCCCTTCGGGAATGTAGGCAAAGAGATGCGAACCGTACAGGGTGGCGCATTGGGTGGGGTTGTCGAATTCGAGGTTCGGCCCCAGGCCATGGCACTGTCCGCAGAGGATCGACTCCTTCATGATCTTGCTCTGCTGCATCACCGGATGGGCCGGATCGTCGTGCTGGCCGTCCTTGTTGCCGTACACCGTATCTTTCTTGGGATACCCGTCAACCCATTTGTGGACGATGGCGTTGCGGCCATGGCAGATGGTGCAACCGATATTGAGCGATTGCAGGGCCAGCCCCGCCTTTTCGTCACCCATATCGATAAAGGCATACACGTTCTCGACGATTTCTTTGGCCACGCTCTCTTCCGCCTCCTGCAGTTGCGGCAGATGGCATTTGGCGCAGATCATCAGATGCTTGATGCCGACATCCTCGGGTTGCTTCACCCCGGAAGCGGGCCATTCCTTGAGGCCGTTTTCAATGGTGGTCTTGATGGTGGCCGCAGTCCGTCCAACCTCGGCCGGGCCAAAGATCGATCGAGCGTGCAAGGATTTGTCCCATTGCGCAAAGACTTCGGGATGGCATTCCTTGCAGGAACTCGAATCGTACCTGGCCGCAAGCTCGGCGATGGTCTTCGCCTTTTCCTCCTGCGCTGCCTGGGTGGGTTGCCACACAAGCGGCAGCGCCATGCCCAGCAGCACTGGTGCCCATGTCGATAATCGCATATTCCCTCCTCTTGATTTTTCTTTTTCTCGATCAGCCTGTCCCAGAACTGCGATCCGCTCGCCTCACCTCCTTTTCCGTGTTGCACTTCATTGAAAGAAACGCGCATTCCCTGGCGGAGATACCATCGAAATGAGCCTGTTGCCCGACCCGTTCAACTTTCGTTCATAAAGGGATAATCGGTGTAGCCCACCGGCCCTGGTTTGTAAAAGGTGGAAGGGTTGGGTTGGTTGAGCGGGGCACCGGCCTTGATCCGCACCGGCAGATCGGGGTTGGCGAGAAAGGCGGTGCCAAAGGCCACACCATCGCACTGACCGGCGCCGATAGCCGCCTCGGCCTCGGCCCCGGTGTAACGCAGGTTGGCGATCAACGTGCCCCGGTAATGCTGCCGGAACGGGGTGAGTACATCGCCCTGGAGTTCGCCCATGACGTCGCCGCGAATCAGATGGACATAGGCCAGGTTGCAGGCGCTGAGTCGGTCGGCCAGCCACCGGGCCAGTCCCACGGGGTCGCTGTCGCCCATGGAGTTGAAGCTGGAGAGCGGCGATAGCCGCAGCCCCACCCGCTCGCTCCCCCACACCGCACCGATCGCGGCCACCACCTCCAGGAGCAGCCGGGCCCGGTGGGCGATCGAACCGCCATAGGGGCCGCTGCGGCGGTTGCAGCCGTCGCGGAGAAACTGGTCGAGCAGGTAGCCGTTGGCGCCGTGGATCTCGACCCCGTCAAAACCGGCGGCCCGGGCGTTGGCCGCCGCTGCTCCGAACAGGGCGGCAATAGCGGGCAATTCGTCGTCGCGCAACTCCCGGGGCACCACATAGGCCGCCTTGCCCCGGGGGGTGTGGGTGATGTCGTTGGTGATGGCGATGGGGCTGGCCGATACCGGCTGAAGACCGTCGTTGATCAGGGGGTGGCAGGCCCGGCCGCCGTGCCAGAGCTGGAGGAAGATCCGGCCGTCTCGGGCGTGCACCGCCTCGGTCACCCCGCGCCAACCGTCGACCTGGGCCTGGTTGTAGATCCCCGGCTCGGTCTGGAAGGCCGAGTGGCCCGCCGCCACCATGGTGGCCTCGGCAACGATCAGCCCGGCCGATGCCCGCTGTCCATAGTGTTCGGCCATCAGCGGGGTGGGGACATGGTCGCGGTCCGCCCGGCAGCGGGTGAGCGGCGCCATCAGGATGCGGTTGGGCAGGGTCAGCGGACCGAGGCGCAGCGGTTGGAAGAGGTGATGCATCAATGAGACCTCCCGAAGGAATCTCCGGCTATCGCCCTTGCGCGACAGCCGCCCATCCGCCAAGGGAAGAACCGGACGGACGGTGGTGGTTACGAACCGTATCCGGCGATATCCCGGTTTCGCGGTCGGTTCTTTTTTGCCAAGCCGATGGCCTGGATGGCCTGGACCGCGATCTCCTCGATGGAGCGGCCCTCAACGTTGAGCACCTTGAGGTTGTGTCGCATATAGAGCTGCTTGGCTTGCTGCAACTCGCGATTGCAGTTGGCCAGGCTGGCGTAGGTGGAGCCGGCGTACCGTTTTTCCCGGATGGTATGGAGATACAACGGCGAGCAGGTGAGCCCCACCACCCGCTTGCGGTTGCGGACGATCTCGCCGGGCAGTTCATACTGGTTGAGATGATCGTCGGTCAGGGGAAAATTGGCGGCCTTCATTTCCATGTGGGTGGCCAGGTAAATGCTGACCGGCGTCTTGCCCGAGCGGGACACGCCGATGAGGATGATCTCGGCCTCGTCATACTCCGCCGGCCGGGTGCCGTCGTCGTGTTCCAGGGAAAAATGGATGGCATCGACCCGCTTGTCCATGCGGGAAATGGTGAAATGACGGGAGTAGCCGGGCTCGCGCAAGGCCTTGGCGTGCAGGGCGGTTTCCAGCAGTTCCAGGGTATTGAGAAAGATATCGAAAAATTTGACCTCCGGGCAATTGAAGACATCCCTGGTTTCCTGGTCCATGATGGTGCAGAAGAGCAGGGGTTGGGAATGCCCCGACTGCTGGAGGATATGCGCCAGGGCCTTGCGGGCGTCGTCAGGGGTATGGATGAAGGGGATCTTTTCCTCGCGAAAGCGAATCCCCTGGAACTGGGCCAACAGGGCCTTGCCCATGTCCTCGGCGAGGATGGCCGTGGAGCCGGAGACATAATAGACGTCCTGGGTGACGGTCGGGGGCGGGCTCATTTTCGTTTGTGACAGAAGAGACAGCGGTATTTGGGGGGATGATTCTCGGAGAGCGGCGCTTCCTTGCCGGGGCCATGGCAGCTCTCGCAGAACTGTTCCGCCTCTTTCTTGCCCATGGACATGAACCGCTCGTGGTTTTGGTCGTGGGGCAGCGGCTTGGTGGTCTCAGGCGGGGCATCGAGGAGCAATCCCAGGATGGCGATGCCGACCACGATGAACAGGCCGTTGGCGAGCAGTTTCCTTTTTTGTTCACTGGTCATAGGCAATACCGGAAGAAATAATAGGGCGAAAGCAAGGGCAAGGATGCATGGAATCGATGTGGGTGCCGGTGACAGTGCCATGCCGGAGCCCAGACTTTTGCTTGTTCGTCGTGGCCGGCCGAGCTGGTCCAGCCCTGCTGGTTACTCTGCCATTTCCAGGCGGTGAAAATCAATAACTTTCAGACGCAGCAGCGCCACCATCGCCTCCATCAGGAGCGCGCACAACCGCCCGCCCCTGCCCGCCAGGGTTACCATTCGGCAGTGGCGGCGATGTTGGGCGGCCAGTTTTGCGAGTTCATCGCCGGGGGAGTCGGGGTCGAGAATCATCCGGGCCACGGTCTGCCCCGAAACCAGGGCCGGATAGATCCCTTCCCCGGTCAGTCCGGAGGCGAGTCCGGCGGCGTCGCCGACCAGCCAGGTGCGGCCGAAGCGGACGCCGCGATAATCGAAGTTGACCAGACCGGCGCGGAGGGTGGCCGGATCGAGCCCCAGCCCCTGATCCGCTGCCCACCGCAGCAACCGCTCCTTCAGGGTCCGGGCCGTCAGATGCCGAACATTGCCATAGGCGCCCACCGAGCAGTCCTCGCCGTGGGGAAAGATCCAACCGTAGCCCGATCCGAAAAGGCGGGGAGCGAGGTGCCATTCCATCCGGGACTGGCGGCCGGAATGCATGCTCTGCACGCCCACGCCCATGGCCATTGAGGGCAGGCCGAGGAAACGCCGCACCAGGGAATGGGAGCCGTCGGCGCCCACCAGATGTTCGTAGCCGATGGTCATCCGGCAACCGTCCGCCGCTTCCAGGGTCGCCCGCTGCTCGTCCAGGGCCACGGCACGAGTGGCGGTCAGCACGGTGACGCCGGCCTCTTGTGCCTGTTGGGCCATCCACTGCCCCAGCCGCTGCCGGTTGACCGTGGCGATGATCGGATCTTTTTCAGCCACCACGGCCCGCTGCCTGGGGGTGACGATGTGCTGTTCGGGAAAGGAACGCTCGATCAGATGGGCAGGGACATGCCGGAGCAGGCCGTGCCAGGTGATGCCGCCGGCACAGACCTTGGGGCCGACCACGGGTTTCCGCTCCGCCAGCACCACCCTGGCCCCCTGCTGCGCCAGCAGGGTCGCGCAGGCCAGGCCGCCGGGACCGCCGCCGACCACCAGGACGTCGGGGCACTCGGTCATTGCGGCCGACCTCCCGGCCACGACCGGACGCCGCCCCGCATCCGTCTGCGGTCAACGGCGACATCTTGGCGGAATTGGCCCAAACATCTTCTGCTTGCTTTCATCAGGTCTTTACGCTAGCCTTGGCAAACCGTGCCGTCGTCCTTTGCGGTGATCGGGATTTTCCGGCCCATCACGCCGATTCGTCGCCCGGTCCCGTTACCCCACGGGGCGATTGTTCAAGGCGGAACATACCATACTCGCCACGATCCGGAACCCCTGAAAAACGGTCTCGTCACCCCGTGGCCCTTGGTTTTCCCGGATGCCGGCACTCCGTCGCCCGAGGGCAGGCGGCTCCGAGGATCGACACAACACGGGCGGACCGGAGCGATGGGCGATCGGTGGGTTCGCCACCTGAGACCGGCCACTGCCGGCGGACTATCGATCCAGCCCGGGAAGACGCTTGCGCCTTGGTGGCGAGGCAAGAAGCCAACCCGTCCGCGCTTGTCCAACAACTTGATTTCCCCTTTTTTCCTCAAGGATTGCACCGTGACCGTCCAAAAAAAAGAAACCTTCCTCAAGGATTATACCCCGCCTCTTTACCTGGTCGACCGGGTCGAGCTACGGGTCGAACTCGACCCCCAAGCCACCCGGGTGCAGGCCATCCTGCACTGTCGCCCCAACACCGCCATCAGGCAGCCGCTGGTGCTCAACGGCAAGAAGCTGGAGCTGGTCCGGGTGGCGCTCGACGGCGTCGAACTCGCCCCCGAACAATTCCGCTTTGCCGACGGCCTGCTCACCATCCCCCAGGTTCCGGACACCCCGTTCGCGGTGACCATCGACACCCGGATCAACCCGACGGGCAACACCGCCCTCGAAGGATTGTACCGCTCCTCGGGCAACTACTGCACCCAGTGCGAGGCCGAGGGGTTTCGCACCATCACCTGTTTTCCCGACCGGCCGGACGTGATGAGCGTGTTCACCACCACGGTGATCGGCGACAAGGCCGCCTGCCCGGTGCTGCTCGCCGGCGGCAACCTGATTGACTCCGGTGATCTGGGAGACGGCCGCCATTACGCCACCTGGCACGATCCCTTTCCCAAGCCCTGCTACCTCTTTGCCCTGGTGGCCGGCGACCTGGTCCGGATCGGCGACACCTTTACCACCTGTTCAGGTCGGCAGATCGATCTGCACATCTACGTCGAGGCACGCAACCGGGACAAATGCGGCCATGCCATGCGCGCCCTGCAGGAGGCCATGCGCTGGGACGAAGAACGGTTCGGCCGCGAGTACGACCTCGACACCTACATGATCGTGGCGGTCGACGATTTCAACATGGGGGCCATGGAGAACAAGGGCTTGAACGTCTTCAACTCCAAGTATGTGCTCGCCCTGCCCGAGACCGCCACCGACGTCGATTACGAAGGCATCGAAGGCGTGATCGCCCACGAATACTTCCATAATTGGACCGGCAACCGCATCACCTGCCGTGACTGGTTCCAGTTGAGCCTCAAGGAAGGGCTGACCGTGTTCCGCGATCAGGAGTTCTCCGCCGACATGATCTCCCGGCCGGTGAAACGCATCCACGACGTCAACATCATCCGCTCGTTCCAGTTTCGCGAGGACGCCGGCCCCATGGCCCACCCGGTGCGGCCGCCGTCGTTCGTCGAGATCAACAATTTCTATACCCTCACGGTCTACAACAAGGGCGCCGAGGTGATCCGCATGCTCCACACCCTGCTGGGGCCGGCCACCTTCCGCCGGGGCATGGACATCTACTTCGAGCGCCACGACGGCCAGGCCGTGACCTGCGACGATTTCGTCGCGGCTATGGAAGCCGCCTGGGGCAGCAGTCTCAACCAATTCAAGCGCTGGTACAGCCAGGCCGGCACCCCGGAATTGACCGTGCGGACCGAGTACGATCCGGCGGCGCGGCAACTGACCCTGGAGGTGGAGCAGACCTGCCCGCCCACCCGGGAAACAGCGGTCAAGGAACCCTTTTTCATGCCCCTGGCCGTGGGGCTGCTCGACGACAAGGGCAACTCGTTTTCGGTTGACGAGGAGCCCGATCCGACCACCAGGGTGTTGATCCTGTCGGAGCAACACCAGCGATTCGTTTTTCCGGGCATTGCAACCAAGCCGACCGTCTCGTTTCTCCGCAATTTTTCCGCCCCGGTCAAGGTGCGGTTCGAGCAGAGCGATGCGGAGTTGAGCCGACTGATGGCCTACGATCCCGACCCCTTCAACCGCTGGGACGCCGGCCAGAAGTTGGGGCTGCACCACCTGCTGGCCCAGATCGAACGTTACCGGCGCGGTGAGGTCGTCGAAGTCCACGACCAACTGGTGCACGGGCTGCGCAACCTGCTCCTCGACCGGGTTTCCGATCCCGCCTTCCTGGCCCTGGCCTTGGCCCTGCCCTCGGAAAACTGGATCGGCCAGCAGATGGAGGTGATCGATCCGGTGGCCATCTTCGCGGTCCGCCAGCAGTTCCGGGCCCTGATCGGCCGGAGGCTGCGCGCCGAGTTGCTGGCCTGCTCCGAGACCTTGCGCCTCGAAGGTCCTTACCGTTACAACGCCGGGGATGCCGGCAAGCGGTCCCTGCGCAACGGCTGCCTCGCCTATCTGCTGACCCCGGACCAGGACGGTCGGATCGATCCCGAGCTATTGGATCTCGGGGTGCGCCAATACCGCACCAGCGACAACATGACCGACGGGATTGCCGCCCTGAACGCCGTGGTCAACGCCGATCTCGCGGCCGGAACCGAGCTGCTCGCCGATTTCCACGCCCGGTGGCACCACGATCCCCTGGTCATCGACAAATGGCTGATCCTTCAGGCCGGTTGCACCCTGCCCGGAACCCTGGACCGGGTCAAGGAGCTGACCGCGCATCCGAGCTTCACCTATAAAAATCCCAACAAGGTCCGCTCGCTGATCGCCACCTTCTGCGCCACCAACCACGGCCAGTTCCATGCGGCCTGCGGTTCCGGCTACATCTTTTTGGGCGACCAGGTCATTCTGCTCGACGCCCTCAATCCGCAGATCGCGGCGCGGATGCTCACCCCGCTCACCCAGTGGCAACGGTACGATGCCGACCGCCAGCGTCTGATGCGGGCCCAGTTGGAACGAATCGACGCCCAGCCCGCCCTGTCCGACGACGTCAAGGAGGTGGTTGAGAAAACGCTTCATGGAAATTGCATGTAAAATCAACAAATAAAAACGAGACAAACTTCCGGTCAGCAACGGAGGGATAGGAGCCAGCGCTCCCCCTTTCGCCGCCGATCCCTGAATTCTTTCGGATTTTTCCTTGACGTTCTCACTCGTTGCTGGTATTTGACTTGCGGTTTTTCGCGGGATACTTTATAGTGCCCGGCTACGAATGACAAAAAAAGTTGTAGGCGCGTAGCTCAGTGGGAGAGCGCTACCTTGACGTGGTAGATGTCGTCGGTTCGACCCCGTCCGCGCCTACCAATTTCCCCAAAGGCTAGGATGCAGAAGACCCCTTCTGCTCATTAGCCTTTGCTTTTTACGGGCACGATGACAGCAATCGCAGTTACCTTACAAGACGGTGAAAGTAAGTCCTTTCCGCGCGGTACCAGCGTTGCGGAAATGCTCAAGGAGCTGCTTTCCGGCAAGCAGCGCAAACAAACCGTGGCCGTCAAGGCTGGCGGCGCGCTGCTTGATCTGTCGACGCCCGTCGAGACCGACCTCGTCCTGACGCCGGTCTCCGTCCAATCCGAGGAAGGCCTCGAAATCCTGCGCCACTCCACGGCCCATATCATGGCGCTTGCGGTCAAGGAGCTGTTCGGCGATCAGGTCAAGGTGGCCATCGGCCCCTCCATCGAGGACGGCTTCTACTACGATTTCGACCGGGAAAAACCCTTTTCCCCGGACGATTTCGAGGCCATAGAGAACAAGATGGCCGAACTGGCCGAGGCCCGCATCCCCTTTGTCCGCCAGGAGATGGCCAAGGCGGAGGCCATCCTTTTTTTCGAGCAACTGGGCGAACCCTACAAGGTCGAACTGCTGAAGGATATGGAGGCGGACACAGTCAGCCTCTACACCCACGGCGCCTTCGTCGACCTCTGCCGGGGCCCCCATGTGCCCGATTCCTCCTGGATCAAGGTCTTCAAGCTCTTGCGGGTCGCCGGCTCCTACTGGCGGGGCGACGAGAAGCGGCAGATGCTTACCCGCATCTACGGCACCGCCTTTGCCGACAAGAAAGAACTGCAACAGTACCTGACCCGGCTGGAAGAGGCCCGCAAGCGCGATCACCGTCGGCTGGGCAAGCAGTTGGGCCTGTTTACCATCCAGGACCAGATCGGCCCCGGCCTCATCCTCTGGCAGCCGCGCGGCGCCCTGCTCCGCCGCCTGATCGAGGATTTCTGGAAAGACCAGCACTACCGCAACGGCTATCAACTACTCTACACCCCCCACATCGCCCGCCAGGATTTGTGGAAGACCTCGGGGCACCTCGATTTCTACAGCGAGAACATGTACTCGGCCATGGAGATCGACGAGGTGCTCTACCAGTTGAAGCCGATGAACTGCCCCTTCCATATCGGCGTCTACAAGGCCGATCCGCACAGCTACCGCGAGCTTCCCATCCGTTGGTGCGAATTGGGCACGGTCTACCGCTACGAGCGAACCGGCGCCCTCCACGGCCTGATGCGGGTCCGGGGATTCACCCAGGACGATGCCCATATCTTCTGCCGCCCCGATCAACTGGAAGAGGAAATTTTCAACATCATCGACCTGAACCTGCACATCCTCAAGACCTTCGGGTTCGACCAGTACGATGTCTATCTCTCTACCCGGCCCGAGAAATACGTCGGTTCCGACGCCCACTGGGAACTGTCGACCCAGGCGCTGAAGCAGGCCCTGGACAAGAAAGGGCTGGCCTACCAGATCGATCCCGGCGAAGGGGTGTTCTACGGCCCGAAAATCGACATCAAGATCAAGGATCTGCTGGGCCGCTCCTGGCAATGTTCCACCATCCAGGTCGATTTCAACCTGCCGGAACGATTCGAGATGACCTACACCGGCGACGACGGCAACGATCACCAGCCGATCATGATTCACCGCGCCCTGATGGGTTCGCTGGAGCGGTTCATCGGCGTGCTCATCGAGCACTATGCCGGCGCCTTTCCCCTGTGGCTGGCCCCCGAACAGGCCCGGATCATGAACATCACCGACGACCAGGCCGCCTACTGCGAAGAGGTCTATGGCCGGCTGCGCAGTCGGGGCATCCGCATCGACAAGGATGTCCGCAACGAAAAGCTGAATTACAAGATCCGCGAGGCCCAACTGATGAAAGTGCCCTATATGCTCATCGTCGGCGAGCGGGAAAAGGAAGAGGGCACGGTCACCGTGCGCCTGCGCGACGGCAAGAATTTACCAGCCATGACCCCGGAAGCCTTCGTCGATCTCGTTGTCGACGAGTGCGGCCGCGCCATGGCCTGAACGATAAAAAAGTACTGGAGGAACGAACATTAAAAAACGAGGCAGCAGAAAACTTTCCCCACAGCAGGATCTGAAAATCAAGATCAACGAGGATATCGATTACCGCGAGGTACGACTCGTTGATTCCGACGGAACCCAGCGCGGCGTCGTCAGCGCCAAGGCAGCTTTAGAAGCGGCCCAGGAACAGGGGCTTGATCTGGTCGAGGTTTCCGACAAGGCCGATCCTCCGGTCTGCCGGATCATGAATTTCGACAAGTTTCGATACGAGCTGAAAAAGAAACAGCAGGAAGCGAAGAAAAAACAGACCGTTATCGAAACCAGGGAGATCAAGTTCCGCCCCAAGACCGAGGAACACGATCTCGCCTTCAAGATACGCAAGATCAAGGAATTTCTGGCGGAGAAAAACAAGGTCAAGGTTACCATGCGCTTTCGCGGCCGCGAGATCATCTACGCCCAGACCATCGGCCTCGACGCCCTGACCAAGATCGCCGATACCCTGCGCGAAGACTGTGTGATTATTCAGGAACCCAAGATGGAAGGTCGGCAGCTCGTGATGTTTGTTGGTCCGAAAGCCTAAAGATACAACCACCATTATTTACCAATCAACAATGCCGGCGGATGGCTGACCGGTATGATGCAAGGAGTTGGAACCATGCCGAAAATGAAAACCAACAGAGGCGCGGCCAAACGGTTTAGAGCAACCGGCAGCGGACGGATCCGTCGCAGCAAGGCTTTTTCCTCGCACATTCTGACCAAGAAATCCACCAAGCGGAAACGGAACCTGCGTAAAACGACCCTGATCGCCGATGTCGACCAGCGCGCCGTTCGCCGGATGCTGCCCTACATGTAATTTAGGCGGCACCATCGTCCTGCCTGCGCAGGTTGACGCATAACTCATTAGCATGAACGGAGAAGACAATGCCTCGTGTAACCCGCGGTTTTAAAGCACGCCGCAGAAGAAATAAAGTACTGACCCTGGCCAAAGGCTTTCGTGGCGGCAAACACCGCCTGTTCAAAACCGCGGCCGAAGCCGTCGATCGCGCCCTCTGCTACGCCTATCGGGATCGCCGGGTCAAAAAACGGGAGTTCCGGCAGTTGTGGATCGCCCGCATCAACGCCGCCGCCAAGCAGAACGGTGTCAGCTACAGCCGGTTGATCAACGGCCTGGCCAAGAACTCCATCGAGTTGGACCGCAAGGTACTCTCCAATCTCGCCATCGTCGACCCCAGCGCCTTTACCGCCGTGGTCAGGGCCTCCGGTCAGGCAAACTGATCCGCGGTCATGGAACAGGAGCTGCTCAGGCTCAAGCAGGAGGCCGAAGCGGCGTTGGTTCAGGTGACCGACGCCGATCAGCTTGAGGCCTTCCGGGTCAAATATCTCGGCCGCAAAGGCGGACTGTTGACCGGCATCCTCCGCCAATTGGGCAAGGTGGCGGCCGAGGACCGGCCAAGGCTCGGCCAATTGGCCAACGACGTCAAGCAGGGCATCGAGGCCCGCTTTGACGAGAAAAAGGAGCTGCTGACCGTTACCTTGGCCAGTGCCGGCGCCGGTGCAACCGACTACAGCCTGCCGGGGCGGTATCTGCCCTTTGGCAAGCTGCATCCGGTGACCCAGGTGATGGAGGAAATCTGCTCGATTTTCGAGGGACTCGGCTTTGCCGTGGCCGAAGGGCCGGATGTCGAAACCGACTACTACAACTTCGAGGCCCTCAACATCCCCAAGCATCACCCGGCCCGCGACATGCACGACACCTTCTATGTCACGGACTCGATCCTGCTCCGCACCCACACCTCGCCCATGCAGGCGCGGATCATGGAGCAGCAGGAACCGCCCCTGCGCTACATCGCGCCGGGCAAGGTGTATCGCTGCGATTCCGACATCACCCACACCCCCATGTTCCATCAGGTGGAAGGGTTTTTGGTCGACCGGCAGGTCTCCTTCGCCGACTTGAAAGGGGTGTTGACCAGCTTTACCCACAAGATGTTCGAACGGGAACTGGCGTTGCGCTTCCGGCCGAGTTTCTTTCCCTTCACCGAACCCAGCGCCGAAGTCGACATCGCCTGCGTGATCTGCGGCGGCAGCGGTTGCCGGGTATGCAAGCGCACCGGTTGGCTGGAGATCCTCGGCTCGGGCCTGATCGACCCCGAGGTGCTGAAGATGGTCGGCTACGATCCCGATGTCTATTCCGGATTCGCCTTCGGTCTCGGGGTGGAGCGGATTGCCATGCTCAAATACGGCATCGACGATATCCGCCTATATTACGAAAACGACCTCCGCTTTCTTTCCCAGTTTTAACCAAACCAGCGCACCCTTTCCGCCCGTGGACGGCTCCTGGTGGCAGGTGCGCGGAGAACAGCGGCCCAACGAGTTGATTCGGAACGGTTTCTCTTCGAGTGACCGTTCTTCTTTTTTGTCTGCCGGATGCGCCGGGGAACGGCGATGCCGGATCGGTTTTCGATGGAGCGAGTCATGCCGCTGGTCAAGACCGGATGCCCCACATTCTCCACTGTTGCAGGGATGAATCCATGAAATTCACGCTGAGCTGGCTCAATCAATTCATTGCCACCGAAGGGCTGACCGCGGCCCAGATCGCCGACAACCTGACCATGCTTGGTCTGGAGGTGGACAGCGTGACCCCGCTGTTCGCCGAATTGGAGCCGATCATTACCGCCCGAATCGCCACCGTCGACAAACATCCCGACGCCGACAAGCTGACCGTCTGCTCGGTCGACGCCGGCACCCAGACCATCCAAGTGGTTTGCGGCGCCCCCAATGTCCGTGCCGGCATGGTCACCGCGCTCGCCCTGCCCGGCGTCAAGCTGCCGGACGGCACCAAGATCAAGAAATCCAAGGTCAGGGGCGTGGCCTCCGCCGGCATGCTCTGCTCGGCCCGAGAGCTGGGGCTGAGCACCGACCATCAGGGCTTGATCGTGCTGGACGACCAATTGGCCGCCGGGCTGTCGCTGGTGGATGCCCTGGGCCTGCGCGACACGGTGATCGAGGTCGACCTCACCCCCAATCGGCCCGATTGCGCCAGCGTGCGCGGCATTGCCCGCGAGGTCTCCAGTTTCACCGGTGGGGCGCTCAAGGCGCTGGTGCCCTCGGTCACGCCGCTGACCGGGGTCAAGGTCGGCTTTGATGTGCGCATCGAGGAACCGGAACTGTGCCCCCGCTATACGGCGCGCAGGCTGACCAACGTTACCGTTGGCCCCTCCCCCTTGTGGATGCAGCAACGGCTGAGCGCGGTCGGCATGCGGCCGATCAACAACATCGTCGATATCACCAACTACGTCATGCTCGAATCCGGCCAGCCGATGCACGCCTTCGACTTCACCACCCTGCGTGGCAGCCAGATCGTGGTTCGGTGTCCACAAGGGAGCGAAACCAGCCTGACTACCCTGGATGGCAGCGAGCGGCAACTCGACCCGGAGATGCTGCTCATCTGCGATGACGAGCGACCGGTGGCCGTGGCCGGGGTCATGGGCGGCCTGGATACCGAGATCACCGAGACCACCACCACCATCCTGCTCGAATCGGCCTGCTTCAACCCGGTTTCCATCCGGCGCACCGCCCGCAAGCTGGGCATCCCCTCCGAGTCCTCTTACCGGTTCGAGCGCGGTGTCGACCCCAACCTGGCCGACAGTGCCCTGGAACGCGCCGTCAACCTGATCGTCGAGCTCGCCGGCGGCCAGGCCGACCCCGACGGCATCGATGTCTATCCCGGCAAAAAGAAGCCCCTCTGTCTGCAACTGCGGGTCGAACGGGTGTGCAACCTGCTGGGGATGGAACTCGCCCGCGACCAGGTGGCTCGGTATCTGCAAAGCATCGAATTTCAGGTACGCCGTCTCGACGACACCACCCTGGAGGTCGAGGTGCCCAGCTTCCGCATCGACATCGAGCGCGAGGTCGATCTGGTCGAAGAGGTCGCCCGCCTGGTCGGCTACAATACCATCCCCACCTCGCAGCCCTTCATCCGCATGGATCATCCCCAGCGCGATCAGCAGCGGGCCCTGCGCCAGGAAGTGGCACGACTCATGATCGCGCAGGGATTCTACGAGGCCATCAACTACAGCTTTGTGGCCGAAGAACATCTCGACCTCTGCCGGCTGACCGGGGACGATCCCAGGCGCCAGGTGACCCGGCTGCTCAACCCGCTTTCCGAGGAACAGGGGGTCATGCGCTCCCTGCTCTTGCCCGGTCTGCTGGAAAATATCTGCCGCAACATCAATTTCCAGCGCCCGGACATCCGCCTGTTCGAGACCGGCAAGATTTTCCTCCAGCAGCAGACCGGCGTCCTGCCGGAGGAGCGACTGCATCTCTGCGCGGTGATCAGCGGCCATCGCTACCCTGATGCCGAACCCCTGTATTATGCCGCCCAGGAGGCCGACTTCTTCGACATCAAGGGCGCGGTGGCCAATCTCCTCCAGGTGCTGCGGGTGACCGGCACCGGTGGCGCACCGCTGTTCGACTTCGACCCCCGGCAAGTGCAGCCCTACTGCGACCCGGCCCACGCCGCCGTCATCCGGGACGGCGAGCGGATGATCGGTTCGCTGGGCGCGGTGCATCCGGAGACGCTCAAGGGATTCGGCATCAAGCAGCCGGTCTATTTTTTCGAGATCGATCTGGAGGCGCTGCTCGCTCTGCCGCGGGCCCCCAAGCAGTTTTCCTCCCTGCCCAAATATCCGTCGGTCAAGCGGGACATCAGCCTGGTGGTGCCGGATGCGGTCCCGGCCGGCGATCTTCTGCGGGCAATCCGGACCCAACCGCAGAAATATCTTGAGTCGGTCGAGATCTTTGATGTATACCGAGGCAAACCGATTCAAGCAGGCCACAAGAGCGTGGCCCTTTCCGTTACCTATCGCTCAGCGACCGCCACCCTGGACGATCAGTCGGTCGACAAGTTTCATGATAAAATAGTCAACACTTTGATGGCAGAATTTAACGCCCGTTATCGCGAAGGATCCGAAGCATGAAAAAGAAAAATGTTACCCGTAAAGAATTGGCTGTGTCCGTCAACGAAAAACTGGGAGTCTCGCAACGGAACGCGGCGGAGATTGTCGACACCGTGTTCGCCACCATGAAAAACACCATGGTGGCCGGCGAATCGATCAAACTGGTCCAGTTCGGCACCCTGACGGTGCGGGACAAAAGCCCGCGTCGCGGCCGCAACCCGCGCACCGGCGAGTCCATGACCATCACCAAGCGACAGATGGTTTCCTTCCGGCCCAGCAAACGGCTGCGCGAACGGCTGAACAAATAGGCAGATGCGACGCCTGCCCGCCGGGTTTTCCGGCGGCCGGGCATCGAGAGGATGGCCAATGACGACGAGGACAGGGGCAACAGGTTGAGGTGAAACGACCAACTCCGGAATTCCAGCAGATACCGGACAAGGTGTACTTCCGGATCGGCGAAGTCAGTCACCTGGTGGGTGTGGACACCCACGTGCTGAGGTACTGGGAATCGGAGTTCTCGCTGATCAAACCGTTTCGCGGCCCCTCCAAGCAACGTCTGTACCGGCGCCAAGATGTGGAAAACCTCCTGCGGATCAAGGGATTGCTCCACGACGAGGGCTATACCATCTCCGGGGCACGAAAGCATCTCAAACACCTCGAACGCGATCAGCAGGCCGGGCCGGAAATAAAGGGGACCTCTTCTCCCCTGCCCGGTGACGGACCGCTTCTGGTTCGGATCAAACAGGAACTGCGGGAGATCCTAGCCCAGCTCGGCGATGTAAAAAAAACCGATTCGTAACTAAGGGTTGACAGCCGATAGCGTTCGGTGCTACATACTCTCCACCAATTTTCGGAACGTAGCGCAGTCTGGTAGCGCACCTGAATGGGGTTCAGGGGGCCGGAGGTTCAAATCCTCTCGTTCCGACCAGTAAAAACAAGGGGTTAGATGCTTACTTCGAGCATCTAACCCCTTTTTTTGTTCTTTCTAGTGTTTTCAATAGTTACAGCCGGATCGAGTTTTTAATTTATTGTTTTTATACGATATTTTTTTATGTTGCGATGAATTTTAATCGTTGTTATTCGTTGCTGGTCATCGTGTGTTTTGGAAAAATTACACAAAAAATTACACAAAAAATATCATGGCAACGATACAGACTTGGAAAACAAAATACGGGACCAGCTACCGGGCTTCGATTTATGTGCAAGGCAGAAGGGAAAGCGCCACATTTGACAGTCGGGCGAAAGCACTTGCTTGGGCTGAGGAAACAGCCGCTTTACTTCGTGCAGGCAAACCGTTACCTGGTGAACTGCCTGCCAATGACCTCAGGTTGAATGAGGCGGTAGAAAAATACACCATGGCGGTTGCGCCAAGAAAAAAGGCCAACACCCGTAGACTGGATCAGGAAATCGGTGGCCGGCTCATTCGCTACTTTGATGGCAAGTCGTTACAGACCATCACCTCCAAAGATATTGCAGCATACCGCGATTACCGGTTGCAGCAAGTGGGTCCCAGCTCGATAATCCAGGATTTATCCTTTCTGTCCTGCATGTATCGCATGGCCAGGATTGAATGGGGGCTGGATGTCAATGATCCAGGTGCTGAAATCCGCCGGCCCTCAGCCCCAAAAAATAGACTCTCCCTGCTCACTCCAAAGCAAATCGACACACTGCTCGACTATTGCTGCGTTTCAAAATCCGAGAAACTCTACTGCTACGTCCTTCTGCTCCTCCACACAGCCATGCGCCCTTCAGAAGGCGCTGGCCTGCGCTGGAGCCAGATTTTGATTGGACAAGGGATGATAGACCTCACAGAGACCAAAACGGATCCAAGGCGCGTTCCGATGACGAGAACCATCAGAAAAATGTTTAAAGAGATGAAGGCAGCAGGAGTAGATAAAAATGGTTTCGTATTCCTGCCGTCGGGAAAAGAGTTCCGTGATCAACCCCATCGATATTTCCGGCGCTCCTTTGACAATGCCTGCCAATATGCTGGGATTTCAAATTTCACCCTTTATGGCCTTCGCCATTCTGCAGCGAGCTATTTGATCATGAACGGAGTCGACATTCGAACCGTCGCTGAGATTATGGGGCATCGAAACATAAGCCAGACCATGAAGTATACCCATTTCCTTGACACCCATAAGCTAGCTGCTATCGGTGCGATAGACAAACTTGGGCGGTAGATCAAGGTAGAGACAACGGTTGCTCTCCCTGGCGTTAATTCTCTCCACCCACCTAGCCGTAGAGCAACGTTTGGCTGAGCGGGGCGAGCAATATGCAAATTGAGCGAAGGCGAATCGCCCAAATTGTTACGCCTCCACTCTAGCCGTTAGACCTCCAATCGGCCTGCATCCCTGCGTTCCCTGAAAGAGCCTGATTATCATACAGTCGCTCTTCCTTCGATTTTGCTCGCCTTACTGAGATTACGCGCTTGTGCACCAAGGCCAATTCCCCACGAAGGGTGGCAATCAAAATCCATGTCTTTCCATGATGCTTGAAAATGTACATATCTCGAACTGGGTCTGTGTTTGGGGCAGTGCGCTCTATTCCTTCCTTTTTGTAGTCGAGCCCTTCTAGGTTCTCCCATTTACTTGGATTGCCGACCGGGATTCGTACAGCATAGCGATCCGTCTCAAGCGCAGCGGTCGCCTCGTCGAACGAAATACCTCGTTCTCTCTTGGTGCGGTGGCTCTTGGCGTCGTCCCACTCCCAGCGATGATGCCTTTCCGTATGAGGCGTGAAGTGCTGACACGACTCCGTGGTTGGATCATGGAGATTGCGAGCGGCCAATCGTCCTTGTTCCATCGGCACTCTTTTATACATCGCGTGGGAACACCATCCGGGACATTCCCAAGTGGAATCAGCCCTCGAATGTCCATGAGAAACGCGCAATTTTCGCAATTCTTGTGCATTCTGAAGCCTCCGTGTCACAATTAGCTTTGCGTTCAAACGAGTCTGCATAAAAACCCATTTTGGGTAGGGTTGATCCGAGGAAGTTGGCATGTTTGCCACTCCTGGTTCATCCATCCCGTTAACGTGCTGTTCCGTACTGCTCGCCCCTGCCGTCTGTTTTAGTCGTTGCGCCCTAGCCTATGCAGCCCGCCTCTTCGAACCTTCCTTGATTGCTTCAGGCGAACTGCGGTCCGTATCGGGCTACTTTTTTCAGGTTGTGGACAATGCAGAACAGATTCCACTGGGTATTCACCTTGGCCTTGCCACGCAGGGTGAAACGGTTGAGTCCCATGACCTGGCAGATGTGGGCAAAGGGTAGCTCGGCAATCGCAACACGAAGACTATACACAGCACGACCAACCGTTGAGTCAATCTTCCGCTTCATCTTTCCGGTAAAAGTCTCTTTGCCTTGGGCGGTACGGCCATGAAAATAGGCCACCTGCCGGATATCAGTCCGTTCCGGATGCCGGAGACAGGCGGAACGAAGTGCGCAGGCCAAGCACGCCGATTTGGGCGCTTTGAATTTCGTTGCCAGAAATTTGCTAACCTTTGCCTGACCGCCGCTTCGATACAGTTTCTTGCCCGCTGGGCAAATACAGTGGCTGAGATCCTCAGGGAAAACAAAGTCCGCGCTTGCAAACAGACGACCCCGCCCTGTTTTTCTCGCCAGGTCTTTCCGGTGCCGTTCCTTGTAGAGGTCGGCCCTGCAAAACGCGGGTCGCGCTGTCGGAACAGTTTATCCGCCACATAGGCGTCGATATTTTCCTCAAACAGTCGCTGCATGTTCGCTTCCGTATGAAAGCCGCTGTCCGCCGAGAGCTTGGCGCTCTTGAAAACAGCATCATCATCCTTGCCGATAGCCTGGAAGTTTGACCGGGTGCTCTCGATCATCGGCCCCAGGAGATCGTGTTTCTGGCCTTCGCCAAAGGCCTCGAGGTGCGAAATAGGGTGGCTGCTTATTCGCAGAGATGCTGTTTTCACCTTGCAAATGATGATATTTTAATAATATAAAACAGTTGTACACTTTCAATTTGAATCTGAAATCAAGTTTGGCCAGTGGAACTGCTGAATAATAATCTTTCGTACTAATGGGGTAAGCGGTATCCCCGAATTTTGGAGTTCCTGGAAGCAAATGACCTTGATATTGCGTTCGTCATTCCGGGTGCAGATTGGGCATCCGTTGTTCTTTGCCACACAGAAGATTGCTATTATGCGATCACGAAGAAAAAGGTGCTCTAATCAGTCAATAAACTCAATAAGAATAAAACGTTTTCTATGGGGTCCGCGCATCGCCGGCATTTTAACTCACCGATAAGCGTCTCTCTCAATTGGTTGCTATATGGAACTAAAGAAAGCCCAAGATCTCTTTTCTCTTTCGACAGGAGACATTGTTGGCAAGCAAAATTTGTATGCCCTCGTGCAATTCTCAAAAGTGGAAGAATCTCCCTACTGGTCAGGCAAGGCGGGCATTATTGGTAACACGCCACAGCAAGGAATCAATTGGGTTGGTCAGTTACCAAAAGTTCAAGCGGTGATTATCAAAACGCGTCCAGGATCCTACGATGATGACGGCTGGGCTGACGAAGACAAAACTTCTTATCGCTATTCCTTCAAAGCAAAGAACGGGAAAATCTCATATACAGAAAAAGCAAATGAAGTTCTTGTTAAACAGCCTCAGCATCTTTACCCAATCTTACTATTTACGGAAAACAAAGATGGGTGGTACTTCGAAGGGGCTTTTTCTGTTTCGGAAATAGAAAATAAATTCGTCGTCATGCATCGTGGTGTTGCTTCTGCCGCTGAGGTTTCTGTGCAGCAGGATGAGTTGCTATTTCAAGAGGGTGAAAGGAAATACGTTACCCACCTTATGGCCGAAAGAAACAAGGGGGTTGTGAAAGCACTAAAGAACGTTGAGGTATGGGGGTGCAATATATGCGGCGAAGATTTTTTTGATAGATACGGAGTTGAATATATCGAAGCTCATCACAAAGTCCCAATATCCACTTACTCCACGAGCTATGTCGTCAGTCTTTCAGATTTTGCTCTTCTCTGTCCGAACTGTCACAAGGCGGTTCACATCTACATGAAGAAAAAAGGCTTTGAGTACCCGGAAATAAAAAACATTTTGTGTTCAAAGCCTAAAAGGCAATAAGTCGGACCGGAAATATGCGCGTTCTAAACAGGGACAGTCCTTCCTCCTGCTGGTTACACCTGTTTTTCAATAGTTGAACAACAAGCATGGGTAATCAGACATCGTCACAGGCCAGATCTTTGCCCCCCTTATTCCGTATGGCCGCAATCAACGGAATTGAGGCTACCGTAATTTTTCATTTGCGCCGTGGAGATAATCCAAACGCAACGGATGATAAAGGCAGGACTCCACTGCTACTTGCAGCTACAATGGGACATGCCAAGATATGCCGACTGTTGCTTGAAGCTGGAGCTAATGTTGCTTTACGAGACGCCGAAGGTAATGATGCCCTTTCTGCAGCTATCAAAAATGAAAAAACAGAAATAGAGAAATTGTTAAGGTCATACTTCCCGCCAACTCACTCCTCCAAGGATTTATCACCTTCAAATTTTGAGATAGTTGCCCCTCAAACTGACAGCATAGAATTCACTGGTGCTCATGACAATGTTAGCAACATTGTGCTCAACGATGATTTTTTCGATCTGGCTATATGGGAAGAAGAAACTGAATCTCTGCCCCCACCACTCAATCTTTCATGTCTAGCTGGCGCAGAGGAAATCCAGAAACGAATATCCCAACATGTCCCTGTTAATACAGATGAAGACTGGACTGATATCGACATCTGTCTTCCTGAATTATTCTCTCTTCGAGGCCAAAGGATCTTTGAAGAGAGCGCCAACTGGCAGGTCACAGTAAAAGAGGTCATTCTTGCAGGTGTTGAGGAGGGATGGGTAACAGTAGAACAGATAGCCAAAGCATTGCCTCTCGAAGGTGACGCTGATGAAGATCAGAACGCCGAGCTTGAACAAGCTTTCCGGGTAGTATTGGGAGATTTAGATATTCTCGTGGAGGATGTTCCGTTCGACCAAGATATGTCGGCTCTACAAGGAAAGGAAGAATTTGATTTTTACGAAGATGGAAACGAGAACATTGCAAACGCTGCTATCAACTTCCTCCAAGACCTTTCCTCGTACACAAACGATCCGCTATCTCAATATATTAGAGAATTAGGACCGAGAAAGGCACTTTCCAAGGACGAGGAAATGGTTTTGGCTTTCGAGATAGAGCACGGTAACAGAGAGGCCTTCGGCGCGATTGCAAGATGTCCCGAGGCAATGGAGCGAGTTTTGGGGATTATTAAGTCAATTGAGCTTGGTCAGACACCGTTCCAATCAATAATGAAAAAAAACTGGGGGGCGGAACACAATATAGATGCCGAAGTTGCGGATTCTCAGGATGACTTCGACGAAGACGGCGAGCATAAAATACAAATAAATACAGAAATATCATTTGATCAGAATGTCCCCCGTGAATTGCTTGATAGATTTCAAACAATTCGTAACCTTAACGATATCTTGGATAAAGAAAAAGTTAGCCAATTATATGATAATACAGCAGACTCTTTAAGAAATCAACTCTATGACTTGGGAATTTCAAGGGATATCTTAGGTGATATATGGAATATCATCAAAAATGATAGTACTAATGCCCAAGTGTGTTTTTTAATGGAACAGGGATTGGCAAAGGCAAATCAGGCAAGGCTGAAGCTAGCTGAAGCCAATTATAAACTCGTGCTATGGGTGGCAAAAAAATACAGAGAGTTGCCGTTGATGGATTTAGTACAAGAAGGGAATATTGGACTATTTAAAGCGATTGACCGATTTGATCCTCGATATGGTGCCAAATTTTCTACCTACGCAATCTGGTGGATCAGACAAGCTATTGATCGTGCCTCCCAAGATAAAAGCCGTTTAATTCGTTTACCTGTCCATTTTCTAGAATTAAGAGCCCAATTTTTCAAATCCTTCGGCTTGATACAGCATGAACTTGGTCGGGAGCCGACTCCAGCGGAAATATCCCAAATGACAGATTTACCCATGGACAAGATCTTAGCCGTTGTTGAGTCATCCCATGAACATATACCGATCGAGACGCTAGTTAGCGACCATGATTTAGCATTGATCGACTTGTTGGAAGATCGAAAACAAAAATCCCCCTTTGATATGGTACACCAAAGAGAACTGGTAGACGGAATTACTGAAATACTTTCTTCCCTTACTGTGCAGGAGGAGAAGATTATTCGCTTACGCTTCGGCATAGGTCACAAAGCTGAATATACACTGGAGGAAATCGGAAAACGCTTCAAGGTGTCCCGTGAGCGAATACGACAGATAGAAAAGAAAGCACTGAATCGTCTACGCCACCCTGTCAGGATGGAAAAAATCAAACATTTCGTAGAAATTACATATCAATCTGCAAGCATAATCGACGATGTTGCCGCCTAATAATTCCAGAATTGCGCCTCCAAAAGCAGGTGCCATGATAGAGGCGCTACGGGGGTTAGGGTACTCAACCGCTACCGCATTAGCCGATATTATCGACAACAGCATCGCTGCGGATGCCTGCAACGTTGACATCAGATTTGTCTGGAAAAACGGTTGCCACAGCTTTATCACAATCCAAGATGACGGAAGTGGTATGGATGATATGCAACTCGATCGGGCGATGAGGCTGGGAGATAAGAGCCCTCTGGATAAGAGAAACAAGGCTGACCTGGGACGCTTCGGATTAGGCCTCAAAACAGCTTCTTTCTCACAATGCAGGCGTCTTACTGTAGCAAGCAAAACTGTCGACAATGTGGGTGTTGGCTGTCTTCGTTGGGATCTTGATGTACTTGCATCCTGTATTGATGATGGATGGCACCTACTGGAAGGTCCGGAGGAATCATCTCGGTCCCTACTTAACTCTCTTCTAGCGGCAAAATCCGGCACGCTAGTCCTTTGGGAGAACCTCGATCGTATAGTCTCCTCCAGCTTCACCGAGCAAAATTTCCTTGATCTTGTTGATGTAGTTGAGCGTCATCTAGCAATGGTTTTCCATCGCTACATTGAAGGACCTCGTTCAAGACTGCGCATCTGCCTAAACGACAGACCAATATTGCCATGGGATCCATTCCTCAGGAACCACACTGCAACTTGGACGTCGCCTATTGTGCAGCAAGAGACAGAGGGAGGGACGATCGAAATTCAATGTCACGTGCTTCCACACAAGGATCGATTAGACTCCAGTGTGTATGATATAGCAGCAGGTCCGGATGGATGGACTGCCCAACAAGGATTTTATGTTTACCGCAATCAACGATTACTTGTTGCGGGAAGTTGGCTTGGCCTTGGCCAAGGACGCTCCTGGACAAAGGAGGAGTCTCATCGTCTTGCCCGGATCAGATTGGATATCCCAAACTCAACTGATGCGGCCTGGAAAATCGATATCCGGAAGTCAACAGCGAGGCCCCCGGTTTCGGTCCGTCCAACACTTACCCGGCTTGCGGAAGATACCCGAGCGCGTGCGCGCCGTGTTTTTGCTCATCGGGGCCAAGCTGTTCGTATTAGAGGAAACCATTCAGTAATTAAAGCATGGCGCACCGAACATTTTAGCGGTGGAATGCGTTACAGAATCGACTTGACTCACCCCGCTGTCCGAGATGTCCTGGAAGAAGCTGGTGCCTTGGCTCCTCAGATCAAAACCATGATTCGCATCCTCGAAGAAACTTTACCAGTACAACGGATTTGGTTGGATACAGCAGAAGGACGCGAGACGCCCAGAACGGCTTTCGCAGGTGAAATGCTCGAAGAAGTTAAGGGTGTTCTCAATATAATGTTTAGAAACTTGGTCATCAAGAAGTGCATGAGCCCTGAGCTTGCGAGAGAACAATTGCTTCACACTGAGCCTTTTCACAATTTTCCGGATCTCGTAGCTGCTTTGCCAAATGAAAACATAGACGGAAGTGGTTCACCAAAATGAGCGTAAAATCTTCAGACATCCAACAGAAAGTCATTAAAATTGTGCAAGAATTACTACTTGATGAAAATGACATGTCCGTTGTCACACCATCAGTAATCTCAGACAAAATTGATATAGTGCTACGAATGACCCCCAAGTGGGGTGATGGTCTAAACCGGGAAGCTGTAACAGATGAGTTGATTCGTCGATTCAGCCTTTGGATTGGCCAAGACACCTTGCTTAAGAATGACACCGGGCATGAGGCGTGGCTTACCTCTTCTCGAAAGCGAGACTGGAGGTATTGGCAAAGGTACAGAGAATGGCTTGAGCGAAAGATTTCATTCAAGGCCGTCGAAGGGTTGGACGTGTCAACCGACAACGTGCTTGGCTTGCTTGAGGATCCTTTAAGAGAAGGCTCATGGGATAGGCGCGGTTTAGTGGTAGGGCATGTTCAATCGGGAAAGACAGGGCATTACACTGGACTTATCTGCAAAGCTGCAGACGCCGGTTATAAAATCGTGATCGTACTTGCCGGTCTCCACAATAACCTCAGATCACAAACTCAGATGCGTCTTGATGAAGGTTTCCTCGGGTACGAGACAAAACCGGTCCCTGGAGACATTCAGATTATCGGGGTTGGCAAAATCGATGGTGACCCCAATATTCGCCCAAACTTCGCGACCAATCGCACTAACAATGGTGACTTCACTACGGCTGTGGCAAAAAACCTTGGCATTACACCTGAGCAACGCCCTTGGCTTTTTGTGATTAAAAAAAACAAAACCGTACTCGAAAGGCTACTTCGTTGGATCAGAAACCACGTTGCAGATCTTCATGACTCAGAATCTGGGAGAAAAGTAGTAACGAAACTGCCCCTGCTCATAATTGATGATGAAGCAGACCATGCCAGCGTCGATACTGGTGAGCAAATCTTCGATACTGATGGCAATCCAGATGAGGAACACCAGCCAACGGCCATCAATCGCCTGACTCGAAGTATCCTTCACTCATTCGCCCGATCCGCCTATGTCGGCTACACAGCAACTCCATTTGCAAATATCTTTATTCACGAAAGAGGCGAAACGCGAGAAGAGGGACCAGACCTGTTTCCGGCTGCTTATATCATTAACCTTTCTGCTCCTTCAAACTATATCGGTCCCGCGATGATTTTTGGAAGCCGAAACGAAGTTGACGGTGATAGTGTTCTTAACCTTGTTCGTATTATAAATGATCATCAAACAACAGATGGTATTGGTGGCTGGATGCCCCAAAAACACAAGAATGGATATTTGCCCCATTATAATGGCGAAGATGCATTACCTCCCTCCCTAAACGAGGCGATTGACTCTTTCCTCCTTGCCTGCGCTTTGCGAAGACTGCGAGGGCAGGAGAAAGAGCATTCGTCTATGTTAGTACACGTAACTCGTTTTAATTCCATTCAACACCATGTGCACCGACAAGTTAAGGAGCGTTTGCGACAACTTCGCCAGCGCCTCACTCGTGGAATAGGTGCAGAATATCTACTCGAAGAGTTGAAATCATTGTGGGAGAAAGACTTTTTACCGACCTCCAGGCAAGTTCGAAATAGCATCCCGGATCTTGTTGAGGAACGAGACTTCCTCTGGGAAGACATTATTCCGTTGCTTCCGGATGTAGTTTCAGACGTGCAGGTAAGGATGATCAACGGAACTGCAAAGGACGTTCTGGACTACTCGGAACATGAAGGATCTGGGCTGAAAGTAATTGCCATAGGTGGTGACAAGCTAGCCAGAGGGCTAACTCTCGAAGGACTCTGTGTAAGCTATTTCCTGCGTGCTTCACGCATGTACGACACACTGATGCAGATGGGGCGCTGGTTTGGATATCGGCCCGGATATTTGGACTTGTGCCGTCTTTATACAACTTCAGATCTATCGGAGTGGTTCGGACATATCACCGATGCTGCCGAAGAACTCCGTGAAGAGTTTGATTTGATGGCAGCGAGTGGTGCTACGCCAAGAGAATACGGTTTGAAGGTACAGTCACATCCGGTGCTGATGGTGACATCCAGATTAAAAATGAGATCTGCAAAGACAATGATGCTCTCCTTCAGTGGACAGCTGTTAGAAACCATAGCCTTTTATAAAAATTCAATAATACTTAACAGTAATCTGGAATCTGCTAAACGTCTTATAACGTCTCTAGCAACCCCAGAAATTGATCCAGAGCGTTTTCGTAATGGGAGTTGTCAGCAATGGAAAGGTGGTTACCTATGGACAGACGTTAAAGCTGAAGGAATTATAGATTTTCTGACAGGATACAAAACCCACCCAGAAGCCCATAAGGTAAACAGTCTATTGATTGCGGAATTCATACAATCAATGATTGAACGTGACGAGCTAACCAGCTGGAATGTTGCTCTAATTGGAGGGGGAGAGGGTGATCCCCTCATTTTGCGGGATGGAATTATTGTCGATATGTTGAAGCGGCAAGCGAAAGGAGCCCATGAAGACCGATACTCGATCGGCAGGCTTATGTCGCCACGAGATGAGGCCATCGATCTTGACGATACGGCATGGAACGCAGCTCTTGCCATGACTCGGGAGGCATGGCATGCTGACCCTGGCAGGCTGAAAAATACTGAGGAGCCAGATACACCTAACGGCCCTGCAATAAGGAAAATCAGGGGGCTAGGTGCACTAGGGGTAAGACCTCGTCCAGATCAAGGTGTATTATTTTTGTACGCACTTGATCCACAAAAGGCTAACGCTGGGTTCTTGGAGGAAACACCACCGATTATTGCTTTCGCAATTAGTTTTCCTGCTAGCAGTTCGGGCCAGAAAGTTGCTTATAAGGTCAATAACGTAATGTGGTCACAGTGGGAGCAAGAATATGGCACAGCAGACTGACCACGAAAAGTTAATATTAGCTTGGCGAGCCCTTGCTGGCAATGATGAAGGGGAAGGTTGGTGTACCATACCGATCGAAATTGAGGCCCCTTGTCACCTGCTTGCTGGCAGACATTTTCCCGGTAACGAAGAATCTGTTCTGGTGGGTTTTAATTCTGTACAAATACCCACCCGCTTTCATTTTCCAAATGGACGTGGTTTTCGTATTGAAAAGGTGGAGCACGCCCTTTCCGCAAACGTGAAGTTCTGGCTTGCTCTCTCCCGTCAACCTGCCGGAAATTTGGACATGTTTGCCAGGATGGCAGAGGATATCATTGGCATGCTGAGGGGCTACGATCATTTTGATGATGAAACATTTTTCTATGTTTTCTTCGGTAGGATTAAAGCATGGCAGGAATTCATGCAGAGTGGAAGTGGAAATGTACTCGGGTCGGAGGCAGAAATAGGCCTCTTTGGTGAGATATCATTCCTGAAAATGATTCTTGAGACTCGGATTCCTGTGTTGAAGGCTTTGGAAAGCTGGCGCGGTCCTCTCGATGGGTTACAGGATTTTGTGCTCGGAACCGGAGCGATTGAGGTGAAAAGCACTGTGGCAGTGAAAGGATTTCCCGCAACTATAGGTTCTCTTGAGCAACTTGACAGATCGGCTGTGAATCCGTTGTTTCTCACAGGAATCAGGTTATCTCTTGACGACAAAGGGAAGACGCTGCCAGAGCTCATCATCGAGCTTGGAGAATTTTTTAATAACGACTTAGAGGAAAGGATAGCTTTCGAGAACCTCATATTGCAGGCCGGATTTCTTTCATCCTTTTCGGCGAACTATACGCGGCGATTCACACATGTTGAAACAACAATTATGCCTGTAAGTGAAACTTTTCCTACCCTGACTCGCGGCAACATTGATACCGCAATCAGGAGAGTTCAGTATGAACTTGACCTTGACTTAGTTAATGTTCCAGCAATTTCGCTGGATCTTGCACTGAAAAAATTAGGGGTAGTCTGAAAATGGAACTTGAAGATTTTCTCAAACAAACCCAGGCAGAAGTTCGTTCGGAAATAGGTGAGCGTCTCGGCGAGCCAAGCGATATTTATCCCTACTCTGAATCGGTGTTTGCTGAGATAGTAATGCAACACATGTCAGAAATAGGGATGACCTTTGAACCGGTTGTTTGCCATTATGCCGCAAAAGTTGGGGCTGGGAACTTACGTCTTAGTGGATACGCGGTTTCAGAGGAAGCAGATCAGCTTGATCTTTTCGTCAGTCTCTACGATGGAGCAGAGGATGTCTCACTGATACCCGATTCAAAAACTAAAACTGCAGCTGAACAGTGTCTGCGTTTTTTGTCTAAATGTGCTCAAGGCAGCTTAGCGGCGACAATGGATCAGTCAAATGATGCCTATGCCTTGGTATTGACAATCCAGGAATGCTACAAGAGTCTTGAACAGATAAGGATCTACGTCCTAACCGATAGGCAAGCCAAAGCCAAAAATTTCAAACCTAGAGAAGTAAGTGGGAAAACCGTCAAGCTAGAGGTAATGGATATCGAACGACTTCATCGCCACTGGTCGGAAGGCAAGCCTCGCGATGAACTGGTTGTTAATTTTGAAGAAGTTGTTGGAGGGCCACTTCCTTGCGTCTATATCCCAAGTGACATGAAGGATTATGATTATGCATTAACAGTTATTCCAGGGGAGGCGCTCTTTTTTGTATATGAGAAGTACGGTGCTCGACTACTGGAAGCGAATGTGCGCTCATTCCTGAGTATGACAGGGAAAATCAACAAAGGCATACGGGCTACACTCAAAAACGACCCTGAGCGCTTCATGGCATATAATAACGGAATTGTTCTTGTTGCAGATGAAGTGAGTTTGAGCAAAACAGTTGATGGTGGGTCTGGCATTCTTTGGATTAAGGGTATGCAGATTGTTAATGGTGGACAAACAACAGCCACCATTTATTTTTCAAAAAAAAAGAATCCAGAGATCGACCTTCGACGCATACGTGTCCCTGCGAAGATTATCGTGATGAAATCAAGTATTCCCGAAGAGGAAGAAATACTTATCTCCGATATTTCGAAGTATGCTAACAGTCAAAATTCTGTGAGACAGTCAGACCTTTCCGCAAATAAACCTTTCCACGTTGAAATCGAAAAATTGGCTATGTCGACCTACTGCCCTGATGGAGTCGGTCGCTGGTTTTATGAACGTGCAGCCGGTAGTTACAAAACGATGCTTGCCCGAGAAGGAACGACCCCGGTACGATTACGTAATCTCAAACAGGCTATTCCACCCGCTCGCAAAATAACCAAGACAGACCTTGCTAAATACCTCACTACGTGGGACCAAATGCCTGATTCAGTCAGTTTTGGTGCACAAAAAAACTTTGTGAAATTTATGGATCGTCTAAGTGATGATGAAGAAAAAAAATCATATTCCACATTGGACGTCCAGATTTTCAAACAGATGATAGCTAAGGCGATCCTTTTCAAGGCCATTCAGAAGATAGTCCGGCCCATGTTCCCTGCATTCCAAGCGAACGTGGCCACCTATGTTGGTTCGCTTGTAGCAAACCGCTTAGGAGAAAAACTAGATCTAGAAAAAATATGGCTTAAGCAAGATATATCATCTGAATTCAAGGAACAAGTTCAGGTTTGGGCTGTCGAGGTTAATAATATTCTACATGAAACATCGATGGGCAGAATGATCTCCGAGTGGGCGAAGAAACCTGAATGTTGGCAAGCTGTGAATACGGCAACCTACACAGTACCCGCCTTATATATCCCTGAAATTCGTAGATAAAAACTCAATTGAGGGCATACAATAAGGCTAGGGAAAGGCCGAAAAGCAATCGTTAATAAAAAGCTGTTCCCTCCATCAAGCAAACAAGGAGTGGAATCAAAATTCTGACAGAAGCTGCCAGCTTCAGTCTTATGAATACCGCGTAGGCACCTGCTGATTCCAATGAAATATATCGTTAATCTTTCCTGTAATACAGGATTCAGGCAGAATGTGATGAGTTGTTGATGGAATCAGAACAGGAAAAAATATGGAAGATTCCAGTGGTGGATCTCTTTGCCGGTCCGGGCGGGTTGGGCGAAGGATTTGCATCTTTATCTAGAGATTACAGCAACGCTGTCTTTGACATAGTTCTGTCAGTCGAGAAGGATCCTGTCGCTCACCAGACCCTGGAGCTGAGAAGCTTTTTTAGAAAATTTCCAAGCGACGATGTTCCTGAGGAATATTATCAGTATCTTCGCCAAGAAATTAGCCGAGAAATTCTATTTGAAAAATATCCTCAACAAGCAACCGCTGCTCGGAATGAAGCTTTGCATGCTACCTTAGGTAGCGGTGATGAATTGAACAGCAGGCTGGATGACCGGGCACGAAATCTCTGCCTCCATTATGGAGACAGGTGGGTACTTATTGGTGGACCTCCCTGTCAGGCCTACTCTATGGTTGGCAGGGCTCGTCGAACAAAGATTAAGGAATACAGTCTGGAACATGACGAGAGGACCTTCCTTTACCGGGAATATCTACGGATACTAGCCGAGCATCAACCCGCTGTCTTTGTCATGGAAAACGTAAAGGGCTTGCTGAGTTCCAAAATTAACGGCAAGTCAGTATTCAAGAAGATTCTTGCAGACCTGCAATGCCCTAGTGGACCTATCAGAACTGCTGTGGGAAAAACAGAATGCCAAGGAGCAGAGTATACTATTTACTCTTTGGCTCTCCCCTTTGCCGAACTTGATCCTGATGGAGGCCGCTATGCTCCTTCCGATTTTATTATTGAATCTGAGAAATATGGCATCCCCCAATCAAGACATCGGGTAATTCTCCTTGGTGTAAAAAAGGGGTTAATTGACAGCCACCCTGACACCTTGCAGATGGAGGATTCCTTATGGGTTCGCCATGTGCTGGAAGGTCTTCCGCCTCTTCGCAGTGGTCTGTCAAAGGAAGAGGATAGCCACGAGAGGTGGAGTGCTATCATTCTTGAGACTCTAGACCGCCACTGGTTCAACCATGGGCTCCGTGCAAAGGGGATTGAAGAACTGCAAGACGATATTATTAGCGCCATGGCAGAGTTAGAAATCACTGAGTTGAACCGTGGGGGGGAATTTGTTAAATGGCCGGTCACCGTCAGAGATGATCTTGCCTGGTGGTATCTAGATGAGCGGCTGGGAGGTGCATGCAATCATTCAACTAGGGGGCATATGAACAGTGACCTCCACCGATATCTTTTTGCGGCATGTTTCACACAACTTTATGGACAGTCACCGAAGATTCTCGACTTCCCGACTCGGCTATGGCCAAAACACAGGAGCGCCGAAAGCGGTAATTTTGACGACCGTTTCAAGGTTCAATCTGGAGACCAGCCTTCGTCTACTATCACCAGCCACATTTCAAAGGATGGTCATTACTATATTCATTACGATCCCGTTCAATGCCGAAGCCTGACAGTTCGTGAGGCAGCAAGACTTCAGACTTTCCCAGACAATTATTTTTTTGAGGGTAGCCGCACACAGCAGTATAGACAAGTCGGCAATGCTGTCCCACCGCTGCTGGCCAGAAAAATTGCAAGCATCGTCAGGAATATTTTCAAGTTGGCTGAAGAGGTGTAACGACTTGGACACATTGTCAAAGGAGAAGCGATCCTGGAATATGTCTCAAATAAAGAGTCATGACACAAGTCCAGAATTGATTGTCCGACGACTACTCCATCAACTTGGGTATCGATTCCGACTGCATCGAAAAGATCTTCCAGGCAGCCCTGATATAGTTCTTCCAAAATACAAAAAAGTGATCTTTGTCCATGGTTGTTTTTGGCATCGACATCAAGGGTGCCGTTATGCATACACCCCGAAAAGCAGAATTGGTTTCTGGCAGGATAAATTCAATCGAAATGTCAATCGTGACCAAGAAGTCACAAATGAATTATTCCGACTTGGATGGAAAGTTTACATAATCTGGGAATGTGAAACAAAATACACAGAAGTGATGCAGGAAATTATTGATAAAATTCTATCCACATAGGTAAATTTACAGTTGGACAGTACCTTCCGGCTGGCCCAGTTGTGAGTTGCAAAATATTCAATTTAACGGAATCTGTTATCAAAACACTCCAAAGGGGGCCGAATAAATCAGATCATCTCTTTCTGTCATTAAGCGGATGATTGGCCCCTTCAAAGTGAGCTAACTTAATTGCCTTCCGCCAATTTAACCTCGCTTAAACGGGGCGATATATCTTCCTCTTTTCGCTTTTTTTGCCAAGTCGCCATTTCTTCGAATCGTTTAGGGAATTCTTGGATGAAATCGATGGCGGTTCTGGTGCTTCGGCCATTCTCTTCAACCTGCCATTCTTTAACGAGTTCGAAAAACTCGTCCATTAATTGTTCGTAACTGTCCTTTTCTGGATATTGTCCTGAAGCTGCGGGGTTAAAATGAGCCCCTCCCCTCCCCACTACCTTTGTTGAATGATCCTCAAGACGGATCAGCTCGTCTTTCGAGAGCCCAAATTTTTCCTCAATGATGTCAAACCAGGTCTCTGGGATTTTATCCTTCCTTTTGGCATCGGTAATTGCTTGCGGAGAAATCCCAAGAGATTGAGCAACTCCCTTTTGATTTTTCCCGCGCGATATCTTCTTAATTTTTTTGAACAAATTCTCAAAGCTGAGAGAATCCATTTTCGGCACCATATTTTTGGTTGATTTGCTTTATTTTTTGAAGTAAAAAATAAAGCAAGATAAAGCAAAGTTAAACAAACTAAACAAAGCTGCGTATTATCCTGGAGAATACGGAAAAAATCGCACCTGGATTTTGAAGTAAGCAACAATAAAAAAAGAAGAGTGTCGCAATTCAAAAACCACGAAAATAAAAGTTAAAACTAAAAAAAGAGGAGATCCATTGGTTGCCATAACCGATGAAAACAAAACCGTAATCTTTTTTAGACCGCCAAAAGATGCAAATTCTAGTGAACGTATCTTAGCAGGAATTTGTCATTTTACGCAAATCAAATAGTGTCCAAAAAAATCAAAATAATATCTTGCATTCATTGTCCACTAACCTTGCGACATGTAAAGCGGCCAGTCCATGCCGCTCAATCGATGACAAAGGCATGTAAATAGAGTGCGGCGAATACTGTTCGATTTGAAAGTATTATCCGAATAATCGGAAAATTCCATAGCCGACATTCGATTATGCTCTGTAGGAATTTCATTTAACACATGGTGGCAGTTAGTTGCGTAAAAGATGGAAGGACGATTGGAAATCCGAAGAGAGCAGATTCCTGAACTGCCAAGCATTGTTGAGCCATATGGAATTCCACGTCTGCCGGAGGCGGCACAAAAAAATCACGTTGCTCCCAACACCTTTTTGCAATCCGCCATGTTTGGCATGGTGCAACGTGGTCACCGGAAATATCTGGAAAAAAGAAAAATTTTCTCATTTCGAAATGTGACCATTTATTTCACAGGAGGCGCCCTCGACCAAGGGGATTTGGACGTAATCCTCCATGCCATGCACCTTGCTGCCCAACAATCAGCGTCAAAACAGACAAATGGACTGGTGGAATTTTCGGTACGGGGGTTTTTGAAGGCGTTGAATAAGCAGCCCGGAAAATCTGGCCAGGATTGGCTGTTTAATTCCATACGGCGCCTTTGCGCTTGTCTGGTCGAAGTACGATATGGGGAAAACGTGCGGCAACCGGTTCTCAGTAAAATGGGTATTTATGGCGGACCACTCATTTACGATTTTTATCACGATTCGGTCAAAAATAAATTTTTCCTCCGAGTAAATGCGGATTTAGGATCATTATTGGATCTTGGCTGGACTTCAATGGAGTGGCGGAAAAGACTATGCCTCAAGAACAGCCTTGCCAAATGGTTGCATGGCCTTTACTGCAGCGCCGACCTTTATCCTCTTAAAACCACAACGATCTGCCAGATGAGTCGATCCACCTGCAAAGAGTTGTTCAAATTTCGCCAGCAACTCAAGAAAGCCCTCAATGATTTGGTCGAAATAGGTGCAATCGGATCCTGGACCATTGATGACGAGGATAAAGTCCATGTGTTTCCCCGCCCCCAAGAGAGCGTGGCATAGCAGGTAGGTGAATACCCTTTGACCCGTGGCATAGCGGGTAGCCACCCGTGGCGTAACGGGTAGGAAGGCGTGGCACAGCAGGTAGAAGGACGTGGCGTAGCGAGTAGGTGGTGTGGCGTAGCAGGTAGGTAATCCGTGGCATAGCAGGTAGCGAAGCGTGGCTTAGCAGGTAGCAAAATTAGGTTTGTCGCTCGCGATTAATATCAATAAATCGGTTAGTTACCAGCTTAGACTCGCGACGGTAAAAGTATTTAAAATATTCTTTAAAAAAAGAAAGGCTCTCCAAAATGAAAAAATCAAAGGGAGTTGGAGCCATATGAGCACCGTTCATTTTGTTTTGCAGGGAAAAGGTGGTGTCGGAAAATCTTTGATTGCTTCACTGCTCTACCAGTATTTGCACCAACAGGGACTTGCTGTCACCGGCATCGATACCGATCCGGTCAACGCGACTTTTGCCGGCTACAAAGAGTTGTCGGTTCAGGTACTGAACATCATGGAGGGGGATGATATCGATCAGCGTAGATTCGATTCTCTGATGGAGATCATTCTCCAGCAACCAGAAGAAAGCCACATTGTTATCGATAACGGCGCATCCACCTTCCTGCCCCTTTGCTCCTATCTCAAGGATAATGCCGCTCTCGACCTACTCGACCAGGAGGGGCATGCGGTTCTTTTGCATACCGTTATGACTGGGGGTCAGGCCGTTGTTGACACAGCCTCGGGCCTCAAAACGTTGGCGACCTCCTTTCCCTCTTCATCAATTGTCGTCTGGTTGAACCGATATTTTGGCGAGATCGCCATGAATGGAAAGGCCTTTGAGGATTTCAAGGTCTACAAGGAACATCTCAGCCAATTTCGATCCATCATCGAAGTACCCTCTCGCAAACAGTCGACCTTTGGCAAAGATCTGGAATCATTGCTCTCTCGTCGGGAAACCTTTGAAACCGCCATCCATTCAAACCTGCCGGTCATGGTACGACAACGGCTGAAAACATTCTGGGCTGAAGTCTCGCAGGAAGTCGCCAAGGCGCAGTTGGTCGAGGTGGTTTGAAGGGGCAAGGCAATGGATTGTCAAGACTCCTTGCAAACTGCACAAGCAATGCCGGAGCTGCCTGATGGTGTCGGCCTCAGCTTGGAAGAGGTCCGCACCTTACTTGCGTTGAAAAATTCGACCTCGGTGTCCCCTGATGACCCGATTTTGATGATCGTCACCGTTCTCAACGCATTTCTAGCGGAAGAGGAAAAGCTGCTTGATCGTCATCGTAAAGCACTGACAGCCATTCTCACGGAACGAACCGACGGATACGTCAAGGCGGTGGAGCAGACCACTACTCATTTGGGAGAAAGCCTCTCCAGTGGTTCTGCCAAAGAGATGTCTCGGCTGTTTTCCGAGAATATTGGGAGAATGGAGCGCTTTAACAGCAGCCTATTTTGGTTGACTGCCATTGTGACTGCCGCGGCTTTGGTCAATGTGGCGATTTTTATCTGGCGGTGAGGAGAAATAAGTGATTGCCGACAACCGACTCCTTGCTTCACTGGAGCATAATCTTGGCCCGGTCGTCATGTCTGCACTGCGGGATCCTGACGTCGTGGAAGTCATGCTCAATCCTGATGGAAAGATTTGGATCGAGAAGTTAGGCCGTGAAATGGAACCCGAATCGGTGATGGCGCCGGAACAGGCCCGGCTGGTGCTTTCGTTGGTCGCCTCTGGGCTCGGAGGAACTATCACCGTTGAGCAACCCATTATCGAGGGTGAGCTGCCCCTGGACGGCTCCCGCTTCGAAGGGTTGATGCCGCCGGTAGTGTCCTCGCCCAGCTTTACCATCCGCAAGAAGGCCAGCCGGGTTTTCGGCCTTGAAGAGTACGTCAAAGCCGGGATTCTTGAGCCCGACTTGGTGCCGGTCATTCATGAGGCATTGAAACGTAGGGTCAACATTCTTGTGGTCGGTGGAACCGGATCCGGGAAAACCACTTTGGTGAATGCATTGATTCACGCACTTGCTGGTATCTGTCCAATGGATCGATTGCTGATCTTGGAAGACACCATGGAACTTCAGTCAAAGAGCGAGAACACGGTTTTCTTCAGGACCTCGGATCATGTGGATATGCGGCGTTTGGTGAAAGTGACGATGCGTTACCGGCCAACCAGAATCATCATCGGGGAGGTTCGAGATGGAGCCGCCCTTGATCTTCTCAAGGCGTGGAACACCGGTCATCCTGGTGGGATTGCCACTGTTCATGCCAACAGCGCAGCCGAAGGGTTGGATCGGCTTGAGGAGTTAATCGCAGAGGCCACGTCGGCACCAAAGCAGAAACTTATCGGGAAAAGCGTTGGTTTAGTCATATTTATCGAGCGGGTCCCCGCCGGCCGTAAAGTTTCCGAAGTCCTGCGTATCCATGGCTACGATGCCAGAACCCATACCTATCAAACCGAGGTCGTTCATCATGCGTAACAAATTGGCCCTGTCTCTTCTACTGTTGGCCATCGCCGTTTTTCCTGAGATGGCTTCTGCCTCCGGCGGGATTACCGAGTTTTCCAGCCCTTTGGAAAAGGTGGTGAACACCGTTACCGGCCCGGCAGGTAAATGGGTTTCCATTGTCGCCATGGCGCTCTGTGGTGTGATTTTCATCCTCAACAAAGACGATCTTTCCGGCGGCTTTAAACTGCTGCTGCAGGTGTGTTTTGGCATCAGCTTCATTGCCTTTGCCACCTCCATCGTCAACAGCGTCTTTTCCTTCTCTGGAGCGGTCGTTTAATGCGCACCGTACCAATTCGGCAAAGCCTGCACCGACACAATCTGGTGTTCGGAGCAGAACGCGAAATCGTCATGTTTAGCGCCCTGATTGCCTTGTTGGTGGGCATAGGTGGCATGACGCTCATTTCCGGAATATCTGCCAGTCTTTTCTGGTTGGGTTCGATCTTCATTTTGCGGCTGATGGCAAAAAGCGATCCGCAGATGTCCCAAGTCTGGATGCGGCACCTCAAGCAACAGGACTTGTATCCGGCAAGAAGCCCTCGCTGGCGGTCCCAAGGGGGGTTCAGATGTTGAAACTGGCCGATTACCGGTCAAACGCCAAGGGCTTGCCCGATCTGTTGCCGTATGCCGCTCTGGTTGCTCCGGGAGTTGTGTTGAATAAAGACGGCTCTTTCCTGGCCGCCTGGTCAATTAGCGGTCAAGACACGGCAGGCTCCACACCAGAAGAACTGGCGTGGGTTTCCCGTCAGGTCAGCAACGGCGTTCGGATGTTGGGGACCGGCTGGATGCTGCATGTTGATGCTATCAGAAGTCCTCACCAGGCCTATCCGGTCCCGGAAAGCGGGTTCTTTCCCGATCCGGTTACCCGATTGATCGATGAGGAACGCCGGGCATTCTTCGGGAGTGGCTCTTGCTACAAAACCGAGGCAGTGTTGACGGTCACCTTCAAGCCTGATCTCAAGGCCACACAGATGGCGCAATCCGTCCGGTCCGGCGCTGCTGATTCCAGCATGGCCAGGGTGCTGCATGAATTTACCCACACCCTGGCTGAACTCGAAGATTTGCTTTCGTCGGCCTTGCGAATAGAGCGGCTTGGAGAAAATGAAGCCGAGCATGGCACTCATTTTTCTTCCTTATTGTCCCACCTGCAACGCTGCTTGACCGGCGAGGAGTATCCGATCCGCCTCCCAGCGACCCCCATGTACCTGGATGCCCTTCTTGGGGGTGTGGATGTAATCGGCGGCCTGCAACTCCAAGTAAGCGACAAGTATTTGTCGGTACTCTCCCTCGATGGCCTGCCCCATGAGTCCTGGCCTTCGATGTTGGCCGCATTGGACAACCTGCCGCTCCCTTACCGGTATTCGACCCGGTTCATCTGCCTGGATCAGTTGGACGGCACCAAAGAAATCAATATGTACCGCAAGGGCTGGCAACAACAGATGTTCAGGTTTTTGGATATGTTCCTGAATAATCCCAATGCCCGCGTCAACCGGGATGCCCAGATGATGCGCGACGATGCCGAGGAGGCCCTGTTAGAGGTCCAGAGTGGGCTTGTGGGTATCGGCTACCTCTCAGCCTGCATTGTGCTGCTCCATGAGGATCTGGAGCACTTGAAAGCACAGGCGCGGGAGTTTAGGCGGGTGGTGCAGACGCTTGGGTTCGGTTGCCGAATCGAAACCATCAACGCCCTTGAGGCGTGGCTCGGCTCACATCCAGGTAACGGCTACGCCAATGTCCGCAGACCTATCATCAACACGTTGAACCTCGCCGATCTCTTGCCCCTGGCCACCACTTGGACTGGCTGTCAATTCTGCCCCTGTCCCTTTTATCCGCCCCGGTCTCGGCCCCTGGCGGTCCTGACCACCGACGGCTCAACGCCGTTCTGGCTGAATCTGCATTCCGGAGACCTCGGGCATACTTTCGTTGTCGGGCCTACCGGTTCCGGCAAAAGCACCCTGCTGGGGTTGATCACCGCCCAATTCAGGGGCTACCCAGCGGCGCAGATTGCCGCCTTTGATAAAGGGATGAGCTTGTACCCTCTGTGCCTCGGGGCAGGCGGTGACCATTACAACATCGGCCAGGCGGCGCTCTCATTTGCGCCCCTGCAGCACATCGACGAATCCGAGGTTGAATTTTCCTGGGCCGCCAGTTGGCTGGCCTCTCTGGCGGAACTGCAAAAATTCGTCATCCTGCCCGGCCACCGAAACGCCATTCATACAGCTCTCACTACCTTGCTGCATAATCCGCCGTCCATGCGGTCATTGACCGATTTCTGGCATGTCGTCCAAGACGAAGAGGTCAAGGAAGCCCTGACCCATTACACCCGCCAAGGCGCAATGGGGCATCTGCTGGACGCCAAAAACGACAGTTTGAACCTTTCAAATTTCATGGTGTTCGAGATCGAGGATCTGATGGAAATGGGTGAGGCCAATATGATTCCGGTGTTGCTCTATCTCTTCCGCCGCTTTGAGAAATCCCTCACTGGTCAGCCCTCGTTGCTGATTCTGGACGAGGCATGGATCATGCTCGGTCATCCGGTTTTCCGGGCCAAGATCAGAGAATGGTTGAAGGTGCTGCGGAAAGCCAACTGCATTGTGGTGCTTGCCACCCAGAGCCTTTCCGACGCCCGCAACTCAGGCATTATGGATGTCTTGGTGGAATCCTGCCCCACTAAAATACTGCTGCCCAATCACGCCGCCAAACAGGAAAACCAATACAACCTGTACGTCGATATTGGCTTGAACGACCGGCAAGTTGACATTGTGACCAATGCAACGCCCAAGCGGGATTACTACATCATCTCGCCCGAAGGCCGCCGCCTAGTCCAGCTGGCCCTTGGCCAGCAAACACTCTCTTTTGTCGGTGCTGCTGACAAAGAGAGCATTGCCCGGATCAGGCAATTGGCCGCAGAACACGGACTAAACGATTGGCAGCCCGTCTGGCTGCAAGAGAGGGGAAACTGATGAAGAAGAAATTGCTGAAGTTCGGAATGGTGGTGCTCTTGGCGGTCCCGACGCCTGCCGCCGCGATTTATTGCAGTAACTGCTCAAATCTCTTTGTCCAGGCGCTGGAGCGGGTCACCGGTTTGGAACAACTCGCCACTCTGACGAATCAATACACCGAGGCTATCCAGCAGACAGCGCAACAGGTGCAGATGGTCCAGAACATGATGCAGAATACCGCTTCACTGCCGGGCAACCTCAAAGGCCAATTATCGGGACAATTGACCCAGCTCGCCTCCCTCACCAGCACCCTGAAAACACAGCGTGGTGAAATGACCGCCCTGGCGGAAGTCTTCAACACGTTGTTTCCCGAAAAATCGATGTTCGCCGATCTGGCCGGTGCCGGTCCGGCAGAGATTGCCGCAGCGAATAAAAAATATCGTGATCATTGGGACAGATGGTCCAATGAAGTGGATGAGGCCTCGCAAGCCACGTTCCAACTCTCCGGCAAACAGCTTCAGGAGATGCAGGATGCCGGAGAGTTGGAAAGCTACATCAGCAACCTACTCGATAGCCCGGATGGGCAGATGAAAGCGATACAAGCCGGGAATCAGTTGGCATCGATTCAAATCAAAGAAGCGCGGAAAATGCGCGAGTTGATGGCGACAAACGCGCAATCAGCCTTGGCCAGTCAAATGAAGGCGGAAAAAGAGTCGCAGATGAAAAGAGAGTATTGGGATAGTGCTACAAATACAGACAAATACAAAACAGATTCAGGTCGAAACGATCAACCTTTGCCATAATGTCAGGAAGTTACGGCAAAGCTTTATCGTTTTTTCCGCTGTCAGATTTGTATTTTGAAGTATCTGTTGATTTTTCCCATTCTTTCTGCTGTTCGTTCGTTCGACCCATTCCCGAAACAGGCTGGATGTTCTGCGTTTGTAAGACTGTACTGGAGTTGACTGATTTTTGAGTTGTTTCTGATTTTCTGACATCGCAACCAGAAACCATTACTCCAAAAATAAAGAATACAGCAAAGGTTGTTTGAATGCGCATTATAAGATTTCTCCCTATAGCGGCGTTGTTTATTTGCTTGTTTGGTTTTTCGTCAATCTGTTCAGCAGATATAAGCAGGGATGTAGTTTATGATATTACAGAGAAATTTTCAACTAAATCATCTGTCTATGGTGCAGCGCTAAAAATTTACGCTGAGAAATTATTCTACTGGTGTCTCATATTAGATACAGCCATTCTTGGCATTAGAGTAATTATGAAACGTGAAGATATGGCAAGTGCAATAAAACATTTTGTTTTTATGTTATTATTCTCTGGTTTTATATTTTCAGTAATCAAAAATTATGATGTTTGGTCAATGAATCTTGTGAATGGCCTAAAATTAATAGCCGTTGGTCTTGGAGGGCCAGAATTAGTTTTGTCACCATTTAATACAGGTATCGAAATTGTCATTTCAATTCTCGATAAAATGTCTGCCACCGATCCTGTTGATTCTTTGGGTTATCTGATCACCGGTTGCATCATTATGGTGTGCTTCGCGCTAATGACCGCTCAGATCGTCATGATCAAATGTGAATCATATATTGCCATGAATGCTGCGGTTCTTCTGTTGGGATTCGGTGGGTCCAGTCTCCTCAAGGAATACGCCATTAATACCATGCGCTATGCGCTTTCAGTCGCTTTTAAGTTGTTTGTCATGCAGCTTGTGCTCGGACTCGGCATGTCTTTTATAAAAGATTTTCGAACATTATCATCTGTTGAATTGGCGGATCTCCTTGTCCTTATCGGGGCCGCTGTCGTTCTTCTCGCTTTGGTCAAAACCATTCCGGACGTGTGCGCCGGAATCATCAACGGCGCTCACACCGGCAATGGTAGCTCTTTGATGTCTACCGGGGCAATAGTCGCCGGGGTCGGCATGGCTGCCGGGGCTGCCGCTGCCGGTGGTAGTGCGTCTCTTGCTCGCGGGGTCGGCTCGGTGAGAGCGGCGGTCCAGATGGCGGGTTATGAGGGCAAAACCGGTTGGGGCAAACTTGGCGGTGCTGCACGCAACCTGATGAACGCTAATAGTGCTGCCCGCCGAGATCAAAACGCCTGGGGCTCGATTGGCCAGCGCATGAACTCGCACTTAAAAGAAGGCCGCGACACCGCCGAACTTCAAGCAACTCTCAAAAAAGATCAAGCCGCAGAACCCAGCGGCAAACAATAGCATAATACATAGGATTCCTAGAGTTTTTCAAGGAATCCAACCCCAAAAAGGGAGTGAACGATGGAGTTTTTGCAAAAAACAGCACCATCACGGGATCGGTCTGTCCAGACGGCTAATCCGTATCTCAACGCCAAAGAAGAGTGGTTGGAGCGCTACGGCTCATACATCAGTCGGGCTGCACAATGGCGAGCAGTGGCCTTTGTGGGCCTGAGCCTTTTGGCCCTGTCCATCTCCGGCAACGTCATGCAGGCCCGGCAGGTCAAGATTGTTCCGTACATTGTCGAGGTTGATAAACTCGGCAAGGTGAGCAATGTGGCTCGAGCGGATCGATCTGTGTCAACGCCGCGTAACCTGATCCAGTCGGAGATCGCCGATGCCATTGTCAACTGGCGGACCGTGACCGCAGACACCGAACTCCAGAAACAGATGATTAAACGGCTGTCCCATGTCATCACCGGTAGCGCCAAGGGTGTCTTGAAACAGTGGTTTGAAGAAAACAGCCCGTATGAGATCGCCAAGTCGGGAAAGCTCGTGCATGTCGAAATCAAAGGCCTGCCACTCCCGGTCAGCGACACCTCGTACCGAGTGGAGTGGATTGAGACGATCCGCAGCCATGCCGGGGCATTGCTTGATCAACGGAGCTATGAGGCCACGGCAGCTATTCAGCTGCAGCCGCCTGCCTCTGATACCGACATTATGACTAACCCTGGCGGGGTCTATATTTCGGCGCTGGCCGCTTCCAAGATCATCACCAACGATAGGAATTGAACCATGAAAAAAATGATTTCCGCCGTGTGTTTCCTGGCTTTGGCCTCTCTTGCCCTGGCCGCCGAACCTACCGAATACCTCAACCCGGTTGCGGTCCCGCTCAGCGCCAAGGAGCGCCAGGCGCTCAAGCTCTCTACGGAGTGGCCGAGCGCCGGTTCCGACACCAAGCCGTACATGGCTGGTGGGGGCAAGCTGATGTACGTGCATGGAGCCAGCACCCCCACGGTCATCGCCGCCCCGTTCCAGGTAAGCGATGTTGAGCTGGAGGCGGGCGAAAGCATCAACGAAATCGTTGTCGGTGATTCGGCCCGGTGGATGGTGGAGTCCGGCACTGCTGGAAACACCACGCATCTCTTCATCAAACCAGCGGACTCCGGCCTGGAGACCAGCGCCGTGATCACCACGGATCGGCGCGTGTATCACCTGCGGCTGATTTCCCGGCTGAAAGGGCATACGCCCTATGTCGGGTTCACCTACAGCGACGCTCTCCGGCGGACAGCCATCCAGAAAAGCAACCAGGCCAAGAAGGAAAAGGAGTGGCAGACGACTATGAGCGCAGAAGGCCGGGATGTCGATCTGTCAAAGCTCAATTTTAACTACGTGGTTGACGGTAGTGCCGACTGGAAACCGGAACGGGTCTACGACGATGGCCTCAAAACCTATATCAAACTCCCCAGTGCAACCCGGTCCGGCGAGATGCCTGCGCTCCTGGTCCGCAAAGGAGAAACGGATGTCCTGGTGAATTACCGGGTTCAGGATGCCACCATGATGGTGGACGGCCTCTTCAATACCATCGCCCTGATTGCCGGAGTGGGGGGAAACCAAGAAAGCGTCGAGATCCGGAGGGTGAAATGAACTGGAATGCGTTTTTTACCCTGACCCTCTTCATCTTGGCCGGTTGCCTGACCGGCTGCGCCGGAAGCCGGACTGTCGGCGGTTCCTATGTCGGCACCCTGCCCCAAAATGGCGCAGCCTCCATCGCGGAGGACGCCACTACGCAGTTGTCGTCACTATACCCGCCTGGTCACACCTCGATCCGGCTGGTGGCACCCAAGCAATCAGAGGCGTTCAGCCAGGCGTTGGAGACCAGTTTGCGGCAAAAAGGGTTTACCCTGTCACCCAACGGCACGGTGACCATGAGTTATGTGCTCGATGAACTGCGGTCAGCCAAACCACCGGCCTGGTATCTGCAACTCCGGATAGCGGACAAAAGCCAAAATAAGACTCTGGCCCGCTCGTATACAGCCAGCGGTCAGCCAGCGGCAGGTTTTTCCAGTCTGGCAACCGGTGGAGGCGACCATGAGTGAGGAAAGCCCCAACAGCCTGAAGTCGCCGAAAGTTGCGACAGAGAAAATGAAGAAATGGCCGCTTTATGTAACGTTCTTGACCGTATTGAGCTTGTTCGGCGTGCTCTTTTACAGCGTCAACTATGGTACCGGTTCGAGGAAGGAGGCGGAAAAAAGGCCGGTGAAGGTCTCACCGGACAAACCGCTGGCCACGTTGGAGGGGCATGGGCTGTCGCTGCAGCCGCCTGCCAACACTCCGGCGGTGATCGGGGCTCCAGAGTCGGCTGAATCGAGAAAAAAGGAACCCCTGGTTGTGGTGCGGGACGATTCCGCCAAAAGTCGTGAGGATGTCGTTAAGCAGGAACGTGAGCGCCAACGAGCCAAGGACCAGGCTTATATGACCGCTTTGAGTTCGCCGCTGATCGCCAAGCGGACCGAGGCAAGCAAAGCCGACAAAAAAGCTGAAACCGCTTCCCGAACCACAGGAGGCAACTCCCAGACCGCAGTCATTCAGCAGCCGGTTGCCCTCTCCGCCACGGAAAGCCAGGTCGATCCCAACGCTTCAGATCGCGATAAAGAACAGTTTTTTAACCGCTCTGGCCGTGATGAATGGCTTTCGCCGCACACTCGCGAGCCAGGCCGTCCGTGTGAGATTAAAACCGGTACGGTTATTCCAGGCATCATGGTCAGCGGGATCAATTCCGATCTGCCGGGTAGCCTGATCGCGCAGGTCTCCCAAAACGTTTACGACACGGCCACCGGCCATCATCTCCTTATTCCCCAAGGCTCAAAACTGTATGGAACCTACGATTCCCGCATGGTGTACGGACAAAGTCGGGTCTTGGTCGCATGGAATCGGTTGAACTTCCCCGACGGCTCCGCCGTCACCCTTGGGGCTATGCCGGGAACGGATATCTCAGGTTATGCCGGATACGAGGATAAAGTTAACAATCACTACCTGCGCATATTTGGCTCTTCACTGCTCATGAGCTTGATCACCGGCGGCACCAGCTATGCTATGGACAGCACCTCCAACAGCAGCAACGACAGCAACAGGACCACGGTGCAGGATTCCATGGCTGCTGCCCTGGCGGCCCAGATGGGGCAAAGCACCATGAGCCTGCTGCAAAAAAACCTGAACATCAAGCCAACCTTGGAGATCCGGCCTGGTTATCAGTTCAACGTCATTGTCACCAAGGACGTGGTCTTTCAGGAACCATACACCAGGAAAAACGATGGCTGAACAGCAGTATGGACATATCAGTCGTACGGCAAAGAGATGCCTGTGGAGATGGCTGGTTTTATTCCTGGTTGCGCTTTGGGGACTGGCGGTGCTGATGTGGACATTGCACCGAATTGGCAACATGGTTGGTCACCATCCCCTGCTCGGAGAACCATTTGTTGCCTTTAGTCGTCTTTGGTACCGGCCTTGGTTGGCATTGACCTGGCCGAAAGTGCTCCTTTCCTCTCCAGCGGTTCAGCCGTTGGCCGATCAATCAATGCTCCTTTTCATAGGACCGTTGCTTCTTGTGGCCATGGGGTATCTCGCGGTCAATCAGGCGCCAAAAGGGAGGAAGGACCTGCATGGTACGGCCCGATGGGCCACCGGCAAGGAAATCAGGGCTATGGGGTATTTGTCCGGTCGGGGCGTTTATATCGGTGGCTGGTTTGATTGTAAAACGAAAACACAGTTCTACCTTCGCCACAACGGTCCAGAGCATTTGCTTTGCTTTGCCCCGACCCGCTCAGGAAAAGGCGTGGGCTTGATCCTGCCTACGTTGCTGGCTTGGGAGCAATCCAGTGTGGTGTTTGACATCAAAGGTGAAAATCATGCCTTGACAGCTGGTTACCTCAAAAGTCAGGGCAACAGGGTCCTTCGGTTTGAGCCGGCTGACCCGACCAGCGTTACGGCCTGTTTCAACCCTCTTGAGGAGATCCGGCTGGAAGGGGATCGGGCAATTGCGGATGTGCAGCAAGTGGCCAATATGGTGCTCGATCCAGACGGCAAGGGGCTTCCGGATTACTGGGACAAAGCGGCATGTGGCTTCTTTGGCGGGGTGTTGCTGCATTGTTTGATCACTACCAGGTTGCAGAGCGACCGGCAGGCCAGTCTGTACGATGTTTCCTTGATGCTTGAAGATCCAAATCGGCAGGGCGGCCCCAGGGACCTGTTCGAGGAAATCATTGCCACGGATCATGCAGCAATGCTGGCGGAAATGTTTCCCGAGTTGGAAGCAGAGCAAGGAAGGGCCGCCCATATTTTTTGCGCCTCAGCCGCCAGCGGTATGCTTGCAAAGGCGGACAAGGAAATGGCCGGAGTCGTCTCAACGGCCACTGCCAATTTGGCGCTCTATCGAGATCCCGTAATAGCCCGCAACATCTCTCGCTGTGACTTTCGAATCCTGGATTTGATGAACCATCAAGCAGCGGTGAATCTTTATCTGATGGTGGCGCCGGCGGATATCGACCGACTCCGTCCGTTGCTTCGTATCTTCATGACCCAGTTGCTGGGGCGATTGACTGAGAAGATGACCTTTGCCGACGGTGCCAGCCAGGTTGCGTACCATCATCGATTGTTGCTGATGCTCGATGAGTTCACAGCATTGGGCAAGTTGCCGATATTTGAACGGGCCATTGCCTTTATGGCCGGTTACGGCATTAAGGGATACTTCATCGTCCAAGACACCAAGCAACTCAACAACACCTATGGTGTCGACAATGCCCTGATGGCGAACTGCCATGTGCGTATTGCCTACGCCCCCAACCTACCCGAGACCGCAGAATACCTCTCCAAATTGACAGGCACGGCGACTGTGGTCAACAAGAAGGTATCGATCAGTCGAGGCAAAGGCGGGCGATCACGTTCGATCAGCATCAACGAAACCCCCAGGCCACTCTTGACGCCGGATGAATGTTTGCGCCTACCAGGGGCGGAAAAGGATGGTTTCGGTAATGTCATCGCACCTGGGGACATGTTGATCTTCACCGCCGGGCAATCTCCCATCTATGGTCGCCAAATCCTCTATTTCCTTGATCCGGTATTTTTGGCCCGCGCGCGGATCCCTCCCCCCACAAAGTCGGACCGTCTATATGAAAAACCTGTGCAGGAAGAACCGCCGAGCTTGAATGTGCCTACCATCACGGAATCCGACTATGAAAAGTATCTGTGCGATTAGCCTATCGTTTTCGATTTTGGCAGTTGTTTTCTGGCATCTTGGTTACCGCGTCAACCCGACTCCTTCGCTTCCTGTTGGCCTGTATCGGTTCGTGAATGGTCCACTGCAACGAGGACAAATTGTCGCATTTTGCCTTGATGATCCGGCGTTCGTTCAACTGGCACGAGAAAGAGGATATCTGGCGGCTGGATCCTGTCATTCGGGGTTAAGGCCACTCCTCAAGGAGATAAGCGGGTTGGCCGGGGACAATATTCGTCATCATGGCGGCTTGATCATGGTCAACGATCAAGTTCTGGCACACACCGAAACGCTCGGCATGGACAGTCAAGGACGTTCCATGCCGCCATCTTATCTCCGAACCGGAGTGATTCCCCCGGGAAAAGCTCTCCTTCTCTCACAACACCACAACGGCAGTTTTGACAGTCGATATTTCGGATTGGTGCCGATCGTTTCTCTCTGGCCGGTTGAACCGGTCATAACCTTCTGAGGAAGTAGCTCATGGAATATCTGCAAGCAGCAGCGCGAAGGGTTGAACAGCAGGCCTTGGACAATCCAGGCCTGGGGATACCGGTGGATCCTGATGTCGCCGATTACATGGCGGCGTTTTTGGGCGACGAGGATCTGTGGGATGTGATTGAGGGGGACGTCGATGAAGAAATCTGATCGAAAAAGCATCGCAGAAACATTCACCGAGACCATTGTCGAGGAGTTGCGGAAAGGTACTGCTCCCTGGCAAAAACCATGGAAAGCAGGAGAGTTCCATCGTCCCATGAATCCGATTACCGGGACGGTCTACAGGGGCGTCAACACCGTCATGTTAGCTCGCCATGGCTATGCCGATCCTCGATGGATGACCATGAAACAGGCTAATGAGCAGGAATGGCGGGTCAAAAAAGGATCCAAGGCCCAGCAGGTCGTGTTCTGGCAATGGACGGACCGGCAACCCATTCTCGATGAATCCGGCCAGCCGACTTTGGATGAAAATGGTGAGGAGAAAAAAGAAACCGTTCAACTGGAACGTCCGCGTCTGCACGTATTTTCGGTATTCCATGCAAGCCAGCTGCAAATGCTTGATGGTCAGGATATTCCGCCCTACGAGGAGCCGGAGCTAACTTGGGATCCCCTCCAGAGAGGTGAAGAAATATTGGCCGGATCAGGAGCAACTATCAGCCACGATCAGGCAGATCGTGCGTTTTATCGGTTGTCCAACGATGATATTCACTTGCCACCGAAGGAGAGCTTTCTTGATGCAGGCAACTATTACAACACGGCATTGCATGAGTTGGGTCATTGGACCGGGCATCCAACCCGAATGGCGCGAGAATTTGGTCCGTATGGATCGGAAATCTACGCCAAGGAGGAGTTACGTGCTGAGATCGCCTCATGGATGCTCAGTCAGGAATTGGGCTTGCCCCATCAGCCGGATCAGCATGTTTCCTATGTCGATAGTTGGGTGAGCGTTCTTCAAAAAGACCCTCAAGAGATTATGCGGGCTTGCCGCGATGCGGAGAAAATCAAGGAGTATGTCATGAACATCGAGCATGAACTGGCCGTTCAGCAGGCGGATAATGAGGCAGGAGTCTTTATCATCAGTGGGTCATCCCCGAAGGTGTATCAGGAATATACGACTGCTCAGGAGGCTGGAGCTGTATACCGGGTGTTATGCGAGACACACCGGCAGGGGCCGTTACATTGCGAGTATCAGGACGATAGAAATATTTACCTCTTGGCGAGTCAAGACCATGATTTTGCAAATCAATCAAAATTCGTCCTCAAGTTTGAAGGGTTGGAAAACCCACCACCCAAGGAGATGAAGGAAAGTTTCATCGCTGGCTATGATCGGTCGGATAAACTCCTTGGTCGTGACGTTGCAGCAAAAGAAGCCAGCCTAATTGCTGATACCAAAACCTATTTGAATGTTCCCTATCGAGAGAAAAACAAGGCCAAGGCAGCAGGGGCAAAATGGGATAGTGATGCGAAACGTTGGTATGCGCCGGAAGGCGCGGATTTAGTTGCTATGGCTGTATGGTTGCTTGAAAAAGAAGCGGCGACCTCCACGCCGAGCCTGCCGCCGGCGCAAGAATTTGCTCAAATGCTTCGAGAAGCCGGACTGATAGTTGAGGAACCAATTCTTGATGGAAAGATTCATCGCGTTCCTGTTGAGACGAGCAAATCTGGAGCCAAGGATGGGGCGTATTGTGGATACGACAACGGGCGACCGAATGGGTGGGGACAAAATTACAAAACCGGAGAACAGATCAAGTGGATTGCAACGGGCCACACCTTAACTGAAGCACAGAAGGAAACGCTTCAGGCTGAGGCCTCGGTTCGAAAAATCGAGCGGGAGCAGCAAATTCAAGAACAACGGGCCAAAGCCATGAAACGGGCTTATGCCAAATGGATGAATGCAGAACCGTCGAACGAACACATATACCTCAAAGAGAAAGGGGTTGCTGGGTACGGATTAAAACAAGATAGCCGAGGTAATCTGCTCATTCCTGGCTTTGATCTCCGTACCGGATACATTCAAACACTGCAATGGATCGAACCCAATGGCACAAAGAGATTCGAATCTGGTTGCCCCCAACATGGAGCGGCCCTGGTCATCCCCTCCCAGGAATTTTCAGATAATGGAGATATTTTCCTCGCGGAAGGATACGCAACGGCTGCAAGCATACACATGGCCACCGGGCATACCGTTGTTGCGGCATTTACGGCCCACAACCTCTTGCCTGTCGCAGAGATATTGCGCGAACAATATCCCGATTCGGAGATCATCATTTGTGCGGATAATGATCATCACCTGGTTGAGCAAATTAGTGGCACGCCCATTGGTAATGTGGGGATGAAAAAGGCAAAGGAGGCTGCGGAGGCAATCGGTGCCAATGTGGTCGCGCCAAGTTTTAACCGTGAAGAGAGGGTGAAGAGATACACCGATTTCAATGATTTGCACAAGTTGCGAGGACTCGACGCCGTTGCCAAGCAGGTGAATGCCCAAGTCGTTGAGGTTGAACGGTGAGGGTGAGGCGAAATGTGCTGGCCCTGCTTGTATTAGGGGGAGCCGTGGTGTCTTCAGTTCATGCTGAGCAGATTTCGCCCATGGGTCCATTATTCCAGGAAGCGGCACAGTTCTGGGGTGTTCCCGTTGCTTGGACGCAGGCCATTGCCGATGTCGAAAGCGGTAACAATCCCTGGGCTCTGAACATAGAAGGAAAGGGGTATCAGTTTGCCTCCAAGGAACAAGCTTTGGCCATGGCAAAGAAGGCGAATGTTGAAGGCCGCTCCTTTGATTCGGGGATAATGCAGGTGAATAATTTCTGGCTCAAAAAGTACGGGATCCCCTTGGAGGCAGCTTTTGACCCTCTGGCAAACATATATTTGGGGTCATGGATCCTGAAGCAGGAAATTGACCACCACGGTCAGACCTGGGAGGCGGTGGGAGCGTATCACTCTCCAAATGCAGCCAGGGGAGGCAAATATGCTGAGATGGTCAAAGTAGCTTTGAGCAAAGGTCGGGAACCAGGGGCAAAAATGACACAGGTCTCATCTCCCGCTGCAGCACAAAAAACAAAGGATATGGATGAAACGGAAGTGGTCACAAGCAGAGGAGACCATTCACGGTTGATTGTCTCCAAGGGTAATTCGAAACCCAATAACAGTTCAGGGCAAGAAGGACGATCTGACCAATTTGTAAAACGATTTGGTAGGAAAATTTAGGAGATTAACTCGCTGTAAATAGAACACTATTGACCGTCATATTTGAGACGATGGATAGCGGGGAAAGAAATAAATTCTTCCCCGTTTTTTTATCGGGATGGATGGCACAGGTACCACATTGTGGATGGGTAAAAAATATCTAAAAAAATCGTTATTTCAAATTGTTGTATAGATAACCTGAGGGTGTTAGAAAAGAAAAGTTGTATTTGGCCGTAACGATGTGCAAAGAGTGGGAATTTAAAGAGCCTGGCTGACCTCCGAAAGTCATAACTTATTGGAAGTATCTTAACCGCCGTGGATGACCAAGAGTAAATAATAGATGTATCGAAGCGAACGAGGGCAATAATTTGACAGTTTTCCGTTGCGCTCCAAGCGGAAAAGTCGTCGGCGCTCACGTGGCAAATTCATTGGCGCCAATGGTGATGCAAGTCATTAGATTCACAGGGAACCCTAAATGCCCGACTATCTTACCCACTTTCCCGAACCATTCCTCGAAGACATGGTTCAGGGTCGCTGCCTCCCGTTCATCGGGGCAGGCTTCTCGCTCAACGCCAAACTCCCTAAGGGCAAGAAGATGCTCGATTGGGATGGCCTCGGAAAAAGGGTGGCAGCGGCACTCCCCGAGTACCAATACACGTCAGCAGTCGAGGCATTGTCTGCCTACTCACATGAGTTCACACGAGTAAAGCTTGTTGAGCTTCTTTCTTCTGCTTTGCTCATAACAACGATCCAGCCAGGTAAGCCTCACGAAGAGTTCTGTAGGCTTCCCTTTGAGCGTGTGGTAACGACTAACTTCGATTTCCTATTGGAACAAGCATACGCACGAATCAGTAAGTACTGCATCCCTTTGATCTCGGAAGATCAATTGGCTGTTGGCGACTCTCAGGCTGGCGTCAGACTACTCAAAATCCATGGAGATCTTCACCACCCGAACCGACTTGTCGTTACGGAGGAGGACTACGACGCATTTCTTACCAGTCTGCCCTTGCTAGCAACCCACCTCTCAAGCTTATTGATTGACCACACTGCCTTCTTCATCGGCTACAGCCTCGATGACCCTGACTTCCGGCAGATTTGGCAAGTCGTCAAAGAGCGATTAGGCGTACTCCGGCGTCCAGCTTATGTCCTCCAGATCGGGGCGCCTGCGCATACCGTTGCACGTTACGAGCGCCGTGGCGTAAAAGTGATCAATTTACCAAAGACACCGAACCGCCCCTATGGTGAGATTCTGGAGATTGTCTTTCGTGAACTTCTTGAGTATTGGTCCTCCAAGGTCATCTCTCTCAGTACGGCAACTGAACCCGAACCACAGGCTGAACTCTCTCTTCCCCCCAGCGCCCAGAGCCGCTTGGCATTCTTCTCTGTTCCGACACGGTACGCTGCAGTTTACAAGGATCGTATTTACCCGATCGCAGAGAGGTACGGTTTCAGTCCGATCATGGCGGCTGATGTTGTCACCCCTGGCGACAACATCATGGCTAAGGTGTACGCCCTTATAGAGCGTTCTGCAATCGTGGTTGCCGATCTCAGTTCACCGAACACCATGCAAGAGGTGGGTATGGTTCTGTCAAAAGAGGGCATGGCTAAGCCTTTAATCTTGATAGCTGAAGATCGTGCGACCGTACCCTTCGATATCGCCCACCATCGGGTCATAAACCGACCTCGCTTCCTAGACGAGGTGTCGCCGACATTCATCAAAACTATTGAGGCCGCATTTTCCGATGCTTTCTCCCGGATCTCTCCATCTCTGGAAGACGAACCAAGGCGACTCATTGAAAAAAAGGAGTACCGTGCCGCAGTCATTGCCGCCTTCTCACTTCTAGAACATGACCTTCGCCAACTGTTTGAACTTTCAGGTCTCGATATCTTTGCTGCTCGCTCAAGCCTCGGAATGCTGCTTGATCATGCGCGCAAGGAAGAGGTCTTCACAGTTAAGGAATTCCAGAGCATCAGGGCGCATGCCAGCATACGGAATCGAATTGCGCACACTCGAGGCGAAGTGTCAGCAGCACAAGCGAAGACCATCGTTCGCGAGATCGGCGCAGCGACAGCGAAGGTCCGGGATGCTAATCTGACCCGTCGGTCAAGCGGACCCATAACAATGTAGCCGTTATGGGCCCGCTTACCTCAACGTTAGGGATATCGACTTAAATCGAAATGAGCGTGGAACCCATGAAACCAGTATACGTAGACCTCCATATCCACACTTCTAAGCATCCCGACAAGCTTGACCTTGCCTATGATGTGGCAACACTGCACGATAAGATACGGGCATGCGCGGCAGGATCTGCGTATCTCATCTCACTGACTGATCACAACACCATAAACAAGGCCGCCTACCTCAACGCCGCGTCCTTGTTTCCCAATTTGCTGATAGGGGCCGAACTGCACGTACGGAACTACCGAACAGAGCAGCCCTACCATTGCCACATCTTCTTTCGCTCTCCAGTCTCCGCAGACGCCATCGACGCATTAAATAAGATTCTTGACGCGCTGTATCCCAAAAAGAGTGTCTGCGCGTCCGACTCGATCCCGACCATCGAGGAGATCGCAAAGCACTTTGATGCATACGAATTCGTCCTCCTGCCCCACGGTGGCCAGTCGCATTCCACCTTCGACAAATCGATTCCAAAAGGTGTCCAGTTCGACACCACTATCGAGCGCAGCATCTACTACAACCATTTCGACGGGTTCACTGCTCGTAGCACCTCAGGCCTGGAGAGTACTCAAGACTACTTTCGGCGCCTTGGGATCGCAGACTTCGTCAACCTGATCACCTCGACCGATAACTACAATCCGGACAAGTATCCTGAATCGAAAAATTCGGAGGCCGAGCCTTTCGTACCAACGTGGATGCTCGCGGGTCCGACTTTCAATGGCCTGCGCTTGTCACTGTCGGAGTCGGCTCGACTTGTCTACGGAACCCGACCAGATACTTGGGCCGAGTTCATACGGCACGTATCACTATCCAATGACTACCTGCATATCGACGCGGCTCTTACGCCGGGACTCAATGTCGTCATTGGTGGGTCGTCAAGTGGGAAGACGCTATTTGTCGACTCCGTGTATCGGAAGCTCCTTGGCACTTTCGGAGACAGCAATTATCGCGCATATGGCGTTGATCAGATATCAGTTGACTGTCCCACAGGGCAGGTGCCGCACTACTTGGAGCAGAACTATATCGTAAAAGTGTGCGATCAGAAAGACCACGACAACACGATCGACCACATCGATCTGCTGAGGAAGCTTTTCCCTGGAGACAAGGTTGAAAGAGCTGCTATTGAAGCCGGATTAGCAGACCTGACCGAAAATCTGAACTACATGGTGGAAGCCGCAGAGAAGATTGAACAACTCGAAGGCGAGTTGAAGACAATTCCGGTACTGTCCCGACTCGTAGTCACCAAACTCATTAAGCGCAACCCTCTGAAATACCTTAAGCCCAAAGACTCACTCGTGGAAACGTTTGAGTATTCCGAGCCTACATATGCGAAGCACAAGAAGTCGTTGGATGAAATCGAGAAATTCCTTGCTGCCAACCCCTTCATCGACCACGATAGGACCCTCGTCAAAAGGCTAAAGGAAGAGCTTGATGCGGCGCGGTCGGCGTCCGTGTTTGAAGAGGCCATCCGTCAAGTTGTGAACAGTCACGCCGAAGCCATAAATCAACGACAGACGCTTGAGGATCGAGAAACCAAGACCAAGAGTCGTCAGTTTGGCCTTTTGCTGGGGGTGATTCGGAACTATCTGAGGTGTACCAATGTGTTCTACTCCTCACGTGATCGGATAGCCAGGTTCGCCATCAAGTGCAGCACCAGAGTAGTCGAGTCTATGGGGCACAAGCTCTTCATTGAGAACGCATTCGAACTCAGCCCCGGCAAGTTCCTGGAGATCCTGAACCAGACCCTTAAACCTGACAGTCAGATTCGTAGCTTCGATGCAATCACTCCTTCCGCCTTGTCCTCGGGCGGATTCCGTAAGAGGTCGCCAAAGGTCATGGACTATGCTGATCTTCGGCGTGAGGTGATAACGCGTTTCCAGGCGATGAATCAGAAGAAGTACCGCATCACCACCAGCGAAGGGAAGGACTTCGATCAACTGAGTGCTGGCTGGAAGACCTCGGTGATTCTTGACCTTGTACTTGGATGTTCAACGGATACAGCTCCGTTGATCATTGATCAGCCAGAAGACAATCTGGCGACTTCCTACATCAATGCAGGTCTCCTCAAGGCAATCAAGCAGTGCAAGGCTGCACGGCAGATTATCCTTGTCTCGCACAACGCAACGATACCGATGTTAGGCGACGCTCAAAACGTGGTTGTGTGCACGAGTAAGGACAAGTTCATGACGATCCGATCGAGCCCGCTCGAAGGTGTTCTGGGAGACGTCGATGTTGTAGACGTGATAGCAGCAACAACGGATGGCGGAAAGGCGTCAATCAAGAAGCGTGTCAAAAAGTACAACCTCAAACGGTTCAGGGGGACAGATGAAGATCGTGTTTAGAAAAAACGAACAAGAAGAAATCACCGTTCTTCAGTCTCACGACGGTATTGACCACGCTTTCGTCTACACTGACATGATCAAGGCGCTGCTCAAAGATGGCGCGCTGGAGGTGCCTGTTCTTGAAGGCACGTTCACTGAGGAAGAGAAACGCAGTATCGACAACATGGTAAGCGAAATCAACAGGGAGACAAAAGAAGCGATGACGGCAATCGTTGGGGCTGAGAAATCGAATGGCAATCCCACCCCCTAACCACCCAGTGGACATGGACCGGGAAAACTGCCGCCGCCTTCGGCTCTGACAGTTCCCCGGCCAGTCACCGGCACGTTAGGAGTTTAGATATCTCCTGTCTATATGGATTGACTCCAGTTGGTTAAAATTCGGAAAATTGGCTTGATAACACTGTTCACGACCTGTTGATTCAAGTGTTGGAGTATATTATGAAAATTATGTTATTCATTTTCGCCGCACTTTTGTGGCTCGGATTTTTTTCGACCATCACCAATGCCGGTCCGAATACTTTACATGACCTTGAAGGCAACAATCCCAAGAGCAACACCACGGCTATTCAGCAGCCCCGAAAACAGCTTAAAGCACCTCGTGTAGAGCAGCAAACACCAAGTCGAACCAACGTTAGGCCAACATTAAAAAGTACTCCATCGTTTAAATCTTTACCAAACGAAGATCGCAAAAAAATTGAAGACTCCATGCCCCCCGTGGATTAAAAAAAATATACACTGAGCTTAAACGGTTTATTCGACACATAACCAGGAATTATTCGCATTCTGTAAACTTCAACGAACACGATAGCCATCGTCACTACAGAAATTATCCTCCAAAAGGACACCCCTCTAATCATCAGTAGAAATCAAGAGCATCGGAGCAAAGCAAATGAAGTTCATGCCTACATTTCTTTATCACTTAGCTATCTCCTGTTGGGTAGGCGGGGCTTCCCTTTTCACTTTTATCCTCACTCCAACAATTTTCAAATCTTATGACCGTGATATAGCTGGAAAAATTGTTGGCGTTCTTTTTCCAGGATATTTCAAATGGGGTTTGATTTGCGGGGTAATTGCTCTTGTCACAATTTCCATCTCATCAACAGTAAAATACAAGATGACATCTGGTTTTATCATCTTAGCAATGTTGGTCATCACCTCAATCCATGCATTCGTAATTGAACCAAAAGCGGCAGCATTAAAGAAAGAAATTGCATCATTTGAAACTACCCACCTCGAAGACCAGCATCGTGTCGAATTCAGAAAATTACACGGAGTGTCAGCAATGAGCAATCTTGCTGTTATCGCTGGTGGGATAGTTTTGATTGCCCTTTTTAGTATACGGAAACCACTGTAACCAAAATATTGTGAAGAGCAGTGGTGTGATTGACGCTATAGCCTGAAGATGGTCACCTGACTTGAATTATAAGAATATTCATTAATTACACATGAGCGAATCCAAAGAAACTGAGGTGGTTCATACTTGCAATTTTTGCGGAATATCATCTAGCGAAGTTGAAATTCTATTTTCAGGCACTGGCGGTACTCCAATAATTTGTGATCGTTGTGTCAATGCCTGTGTAGCGCATATCGCAGATCTACACATACCACTCAGTCATTTTTGCCGTATTCCTGGCAAACTTCACAATGAACGAAAAGAAAAACTCAGACCCATAACAAAAATCCCTAAAAGTTGGGTGATCTGCTCTACTGATTTATGTTGTAGCTCCCCAAACGTTACCGGATGTTCCTCTGATGGTAAGAAAAGTGAGAGATTTTCAGTTCCAAAATCACTTGCACGCTGGATGATAGCCAGAGACGAACAGCTTGATTTAGACGAACTCAGGAAAAAAGTTAAAGAGGATATGGCCAGAACAATAAGAGAAGTTCTGAGTGAATATTGATTGGAAAAGTATTAACCTAGGCGTTACCCATTCTTTAGAGATATTTCATTCCAAGGATCCAGATCAGCTCCACCTAAGACAGATATCTTGTTTCTTCTTATGGCGATGGCATGAAAAAGAGACAGGACCTGAAATACGAAATAATATTTCCTGCAATCTGTTTCTGTTAGCTCATATCACATGAATTATACAGTGAGGAACATTGCGTGAGTTATAGAGAAAATCTGCTTCGAAGTCATGAGACAGGCGATTTTTTGCAAACAGTTTACGCTTGCGCAACGGCATGCCAACACGAAGAGCATGATGAATTAGCTTTAGAACTAGCGGCGCTTCACAACGAAGAATTAATTGATATAGTTGAAGCCTTTGAGTCACTGGAAAACACCCAAGGTGGATCTATTTTTTTCCTAACACGACATATATTTGAAATAGCCTTGCCGAACATTAATGCTTCAGTACCTTCTGTTATGCGCTGCGCATATCAACTGTATCAAAGTTCCGGGCAGGATTTAGCAGCAAGTACGATTATTGATAGCCTGGTAAAGTTTTGCCAAAAGGCATCTAATCGTCCGGGTGAAGCATTAGATGAAATTGAAGCCAATCCAGATAATTTTGCAAATTTGCTTCCAGCGATTCTTACAGCAGGAAGCAAATTTGACATCCCGTTTTATTTAAAACGAGCAATTTGCTACTGTGCCGACACTAATATTGAATTGAGGAAAAACGCCCTATTTTCAATTGGAAATTTTAATTTTCCCGATGAAAGCATGATGCTTGATTCAGCGATTAAAGCACTGGAGCACTCTTCTCGAACGGAAACAGACGACCAAGTCCTCGCCTGCATTTTCAAATCAGCCTTCGCACTTTCTCAGAAACTCAATATTCATGAATCGCGCATTGCCGCAATTATCACGACTTCTTTATCGAAAGGGGCCGAATGCACTCTCTATGAAGCTTCTGTAGTCTTTGCTTTTCATGCCAGTGGCCTCACCACCGCCCTTTTTGACACATTGACAATGCACTTGACACACGTCAACCCAAGCAACAAAGGGACTTTGAGGAATATAGATTTTGGCATCACAGCGTTGCTAAAAAACGGTGAAATTGAGAAGGCAATCCAAATCTTGGAAGGCTTTCTTCTTAGGCATTCTGACGAAATTGAAATGGGAGTTTTCGACAATACCGCTAGAGAAATCCTTAACAACAAGAACTTTCTTAGCAAGATTCTTACCCGCTGGTTTTTACGCGGAGATCGTCCTCTTTGCAAAGCGGTATGCACAATCACCGGAGCAAGTTATGGAAATGAACCGAAATTAGAGATTGATCCTGTCGAATTGAAACCTCATGATTTCAAGCACATTCTTTTTATTGCCAAAAAGATCATTGGCTATCTCTTTTGGCAACCTATTAGCGCAACCAGTGCGCTAATTTCGCTCATGCACATTACATTAGACGAAGAAATTTTGCAGGGACTTGGTGAGTTACTCCTCAACCCACTGCTTTTAAATTACCCTGGGAAAGCCAGAGAGTATGCAATACAACAATCTGAACTAGCATCTGATAAAATCAAACCGACTATTGACCAAGCATTGCAGGACATTGATAGATATTTTGAAGAATTACGCTCTGTTGATAAACTCGAAGCACTTCACCCAAGTGAAATGCAACGGGAAGCTTACCATCGGCATTTATCACGCATTATGGAGAAATCATATGAAGCAGCCGAAAAGCAGTCGATCTTTCTGAATATATTCACAAAAAGTGTACTGCTTTACGGAAGGAAATCAATTAACTATGTGTACGATGCCAATGGATTGCCCCATAGAACAGAGATTCCTTTACATCGCCATGGAGTTGAATTGGAGTTTCCGCGAATGGAGAATCTAGAACCTTTCGGGCTTGACTATATGCTTCGAATATTCAGGAATGAACGGTTCACCGCATGAAACTTATCCTTAAAGAGTATCTGTTATCGCTGAGGGAACGGGGCGAACTCGATGCAATCCTCCCTGACCTACTGAGTCAACTTGGCCTGAATGTTTATTCGCGCCCTGGCAGAGGAACACGTCAAGATGGCGTTGATGTTGGCGCTGTAGGGAATCTAGATGGTGCCCCTGAGAAGGTATATCTCTTCTCGATCAAGCCGGGCGATTTAACCAGGAAAGACTGGGATGGCGATGCAATTCAATCGCTTCGCCCTTCTCTTAATGAAATCCTTGATTCCTACATACCCAATCGCTTGCCAAGTGAACATCGCGAAAAGGATATCGTTATATGCATTGCTATTGGGGGTGATTTTCAAGAACAGGTCCGCCCGGCGCTGACGGGCTTCATCTCCAAAAACACGACCGCAAATGTAACATTCGAGGAGTGGAATGGTGACAAACTCGCAGGGCTGATTCAGTCCTGTTTTCTCCGAGAGGACTTACTCCCTAAAGGAGCGCGTTCTCGTCTCAGAAAATCGCTTGCTCTACTTGATGAACCATCAGCATCACATAAACATTTTGTTTCGCTTATAAAATCGCTATCCAAAATTGAAACATCGAAAGACTCTGAACAGATTACCGCAATCCGTCAAATGAGCATTTGTCTATGGATTTTGTTCGCTTGGGCACGAGAGGCTAATAACATGGAATCAGCCTATCTCTCAGGTGAACTTGTTCTGCTTCATGGATGGAAGATTGTTGCTTTATATGCAGAGCGAAAGGGAAAAGCAGCACAAGCTATCAGCAATGCATTCACATCCATTTTTTCTGCTTACCAACAAATTTGCAGTGAATTTCTTAGAGTTAATGTCTTGTCCCATGTTGGCAAGATGCATGCTATTTCAAATGCTGTCCGAGGTGCGTGTAGTCTTGATATCAACTTGAAACTTTTCGATTTACTTGGGCGCTTAAGTATTGATGGTATATGGGCTTTCTGGGGTGCGCAGCGATTCCCCGAAGCGGATTCGGGGATAAAGCAACAGATGTTGCAAGAATTCCAGATGACCTCGGCTTCTATCAAGGAGTTAATTGCTAATAACCCAATACTGCTTTTGCCTACAAGCGAGGACCAGGCAATAGATATTTTCATTGCAGCATCATTACTTGCGCTAGATGGTAGCAATGGTGGTTATATAAAAGGTTGGCTGACTGAGGTCTTAAATCGGGCAGAGTTTGCATACATGACGCATGGTCACTACCCTTGCACCCTAACCTCTTATAGCGAACTGTTGGCTCACCCGAAGCCAGGTGACGACGAATACCGTAAAAACGTGACGAATGGTAGCATCCTTTATCCTATAATTGCTGTGTGGGCCGCACTCCTTGAAGACGAGGCTATGTATAATAAAGTATCTTCTCTTAAACGAGAGCATCTACAGCACTGTAATTTTCAGTATTGGTATCCAGACGATAATACAGAAAAAAATTTTTACACAAACAGCAACCTTCACGGCGCTACCTTGTCCCATCTTTGTATCGACCGGCCCAAAGAAGAATTTCTCGATCAGTTACTTGGAGAATGTCATCACTCTCCACACTTTAAAGAGTTATCAGCTTTCAAATTTGGCTGGTGGCCTTTGATCGTCGTCTCCTGCCGACATAATCGGTTGCCCGTACCATTAGAACTTATAGAAGGGCTTCGCAGACAAGGGTAAATGCAAGGAAAGGAGATGGCAATTGCAGTAGGATTGTCTCGCTTCGCTTCCAACCGTTGAATCTCATGTTGAAAGTCAATATTACTCCTGTTTATCTTGACCCACTGTACGTCTCATTCGGCTTCAATTATCAAAAAATTGTCCATCACAATGAGTTATTGTGTTGGGCGCCTCATCGCTCCAGGTCACTAGATGCATTATCCTGCAAAAACATTTTTGATCTTTTTCCGATCCGAACCACATTGAGTTCGGACAGCTGGCGCACGCTATTTTGATGGTTTTGTTGAGCGCGAGCAATGAGAGGCTGGTGAGTTCTTGATCGGGCGAGATCGGTCCCTTTACCGTTTTTTCGTTCAATGGTGTTTCCTTTCAAAAGAATATTTTTTCCAAACCTTGCCAATCCATACAGAACAGCCGCACGTTCCGTGGCTTCGTCACAAGAAAAATAGAGTTTGCTTCCGGTGTCTCGGATAGTGCCTCCGCTTGGTAATGAAAAAATCACGACGCCGTTGTTGTCGATAGTGTAGTGCGTGCCCGAAAAAATTGCTGGCTTGGATGCATCAGTTGGCCGATAAATTTTTTCTTGAGCTTTTAAGAGTTCCATTCTGGTGACGGCCATTAATCTTGACCGATACTTCCAAGAGATGCCTGCTGTCGCTATTTGCTTTTCACTTTTAGCAATTGAGGCGTTGGCTTTGGCAGGTGTCTCCACCATATTTTCTGGTGATCTTTCATCGGCTCTTTCAATTGTCGACTTCTGGAGCCTTGATCGGAGTACATTCAGAGCGATTTCGTCCCCGTGATTTGCCTTCCACTTCAAATACCCATTCCAGTTATTGAACGGGGTTTCTTCTCGAATTTTTAGAATTTTTTCTTCATAGGAGACACCGGTGTCAGCCAGGGTCGACCGTTTCTCAAGATAGAGAAGCTGCACCAGTTTTCTTTTTGTTTTGCGCGGAAGAATGCGTGATTCAATCACCTTGAGCTGATGGCTGAACAAGGAAATAATCTGTTTTTTACCGAGGAGATATTCATGCCGAGATTCTTGAAGTCTTATCTGCCGCTCGGCCCTGAGGTTTTCATATTGATGAAACAAGGCCTCGCGAACTTGATTCTTCGGTTGGATTGGTTCGCGCTCATACCTTTTCTTTTGGGGAGAAGGTTGACTTGGCGGCGAATAGTTTCCTAAATGCTGTATCAGCTGAGCTTTAGCAAGATTTCGGCCAAGGGCACTTGCCTTGATTGCGCCCCGTCCGTCGATACTGACGACCGCCAGCCCGTTTCCTCTTGGAACAATTTTCACTCCAATCCTGGCCAGGGCCGAATGGGCCTCAGACCAGCTCCTGGATTCTGCTAAAGCCCTTTCGATTTCATTTTTATGGTCGATAGCGAATGATTGGAAAGATTTCTCTCCGCTGTGGGCTTCCATGCTGGCCGCGCGTTGATTTATTCGCGGTTGTTTTCCTGGTTCGTGCGTGACTCCGTTGTCAATCGCCAGGTTATATCGCTGCTCCATCTCCCTGCAAACTTCAGACAACCGGTAAAAATCGCGAAACGGTTCGTGCTTAGTGAACCGTTCAGGATGAATCATGTTGTAGGCGATATGCAAATGCAGATTGTTGGTGTTTTTGTGCACGCCACACACCCGCTGATGATCGCTAAATCCAAGGGCCTCTGCAAAAGCCTTTTCGATGCTTGTGATATTCTCTTTAGTCAGCGAGGACTCGTCTTCAGGCCGAAAGCTGATCATTAAATGATAAGTTTTGCTTCCCTGACACCTCATGTTAAGGCCTTGGGTCGCCTCAATTTCAAAAAGAGCGGCATCATAGGTTTCAGCTTGGCACCCAGAATGCCAGGCAAACAGTAATTTTTCTCCTGCATGGCTGGCGTCGGCGATATATCGACCGAGCCGACCTGGATTATCGTTGGCCTTATCAATGTTGATCCGTTTGGCGATCATTGCCCCAACACCATTTGTTTGAGCTTGTGGCAGGCCGTTTCAAGCAGGATAAGGATACCTGCCAACATGACGGTTATTAACCAGAAGCAGCAGCGGCCAATCCATATGGTTGCCCAGATTCCGATAGCCACCGTTGCCAAAATCACCAACACTTTTCCTGCTCCACTGAAACTGCGAGTGTGCCAGGACAGTGCCAAAAAAGAGCAAAGGATTAAACTTCCGGCAATATATAGAAAATTAAGGAGAATTTTCATTTGCAGGTTTCCTTTGTTGTCTCATGGAGAAGCCCTCGACCAGCGCGTTGAAGCAACGCACCATATGCTCCTTCGAAATTTCAATACTTTTCAGAATGCTGCGAATCTCTGGTGAACTGTTGCCGGCAGAGCCTTCGGATAACGACATTTTGAAAAGGCCTCCAAGTCGACCAAGGTCGGCGTTGGCTTTTGTCAGCGCGAGAACCGCTTGATAATCGACAGTGCTCGTGACTGAGTGCCCTAAGCAAACCCGTTTGACGTATTCTGAAACCGACAGGCCAGTCTGAACTGCTGCCTGGGTCATGCATTGGTATTCTTCCTCAGTAAGATAGGTGGTGATCCGTTTTTTCGTGCTGGGCATAATTTCAACTGGCCGTTGCGTTGAGCTGAAAGCGAATAAACATTCCCCGGATAGGGCTGGAGAGTGAGATATGCGGTAGCGTTACCTCACCTATCCTGCCTTTTACTCCAAATAAAAAATCAGAAAGAACAACACAGATTCGAAGAGAACCATAAAAATCCGTGCATATTTTATGGTTTTCTATCATAAGATACTTATAATATATGATAATCTATTAAATTATATTCTATTTTATTATTATTTATCATGGAACGATTAAAAAAAGGATTCGCAAGGATCGAATTTTTCGCTGTCCGCCAAGAAGTTGAAAAATTATTGGCTGCCGGATACAGCATTAAGCTGGCATATGATAATTTGAAAGATAATAACAAAATAACAATGAGTTATCAGGCTTTTTACAGAAACCTGAAGCCAGAAAAAAAATCAGGATCGAAAGAAGAATTAGCGATCCCAAGTAGCAGGAAACCAGGTGCCGAGAATGGGCCGACATTTCATCATGATAAAAATCCCAACCCAGATGATATTATTTAACATTGTGTAAATCCGGTTCGTTAAAGTTGGTCGTAGGTTTGAACTTTTGACTTACCCATTAACTGCAATCAAGCAGTTTTAAAAAAAATACATGCCACAATGTGCTGCTCCAGAAATTATCAGGATACCCTAAGTTGCTTGGTACTGTTGAGTTTCGAGAAAGCTGTACGATATTTTATGTGAACATTGTTGTGATTCGACAGAACGGATGAACCAAATTCATTTGCAAAATTCCATGAAATATTGCTAGGATAACAGATTGTCAACTTTTTAATGATTTAAAATTTCTCTATAAATAGAACAGGTTACTCCTCTTTTAGCCAGAGCTCTGATATCGGGCTGTGCGTGAAAAATGCAATAGCCTTCATGACGCTGGCTGTAGATCTTTTTCCGTTTATCACCTGATTGACAAATTGAGCAGATACTCCAAGGAAAGCGGCAATATCCTTTTGCCTAATGTTGTATTGTTTCAACAATTGCTTTATTTTGCTTGCATTGGCTTTACACATGCTTGATTTTTAATCGAATCGCAAAGCCCTATCAAGTATAAGTTTGGAGAAAATAATGGAGCAGGAAGATTTTGAAAATTTATTCAAAAAGATCAAATCAATAGCAGGAGGAGGGAACCAAAAAGAAGTCGCTGAAAAACTAGGGATTTCACCTCAGGCCATTTCTGATGCCAAAAGGAAAAACAGGATCCCAGAATCATGGTATGTGATCATTCACGAACGATTTGGGGTAACCAGGGAAAATCTTCTTAACCAATTTGCTGGAAAGACTGGTAAGGTTGTTCCGCTTTTCAAAAACCATCCCTCTGTATCCAAGCGAGATAGCGACACTGCTTCGCATGAGCAATCGCCAGATGCACTTGGATACGAACAGATCATGAACGAGTTTTTCGAACTTGTAAAACAGTGGCAGGCTGAAGTTAACGGTCGGAGCTCCAGAACGGCGATTGATTTTATCCAGGAATTTCCGTCACGATTTGGCGAGATGGAAGTGTGGCAGAAAAAGAAAGAAAAAGGGAAGCTGTGTAAGTTTGATAGTCGAAAGCCAGATGAGCGTCTAATGAGAGGCAATTAACGAATTTTATTGCTTTTCCATAAATTATAAATCGGGATTTGATCTGACGTGCCATGCTTCCACGCAAAGGACATAGCTTGTGCTTCTTCCTCCAACGGCAGTTTTTTGTAGTACTCCTTTTGTAACAAGATTTGCCAGGTCTCGGCTGGCGGTGACCTTGCTGCATTTGGTCATGCCTGCGTATTTTCTAGTTGTCATGTTCCCTGCGAATTGACCACCAGCATCAAGAAGCCGGTTGATCACCTTTCTCTGCCTTTCATTGAATGTTGTCTCTTTGTGCATTTCCCAGAAGCTGGTTTTCTGTATCACAGTATCGACCACCCACTGTGCTTCCTGCATTGCCGTAATGGCCGCCTGGAGAAACCATTTGAGCCAGTCGGTGATGTCCATTCCACCTTTGCCGGCCTGTTCCAATGCTGCGTAATATCCCTTTCTGTTTTGGCTAAACTGTTTGGAAAAAGAGATGAGTTGCATAAGCCTGGGATAATGTACGGCCATAATATAATCGATGACAGCCCTTCCAACCCGGCCATTCCCATCATCAAAGGGGTGAATCATGATAAACCAGAGATGGGCAATTCCGGCCTTGAGCAATGGTGGATGTTCCCTGTTTGTGTTCACCCATCTCAGGAACTGTTCCATTTCCAGTTCTAACCTGCTATGCGGCAGGGCTATGTAATGAACAGTCTCTTTGCCCAGTGGCCCGGAAACGATCTGCATTTCCTCAAGACCTCTGTATTGACCAACACGAATTTTTTTGAGTCCCGAAAAACCCGTGGGGAAGAGTGCTGCATGCCAGCCCAGCATTCTCAAAGCAGAAAGAGGCTCTTGTATCTGACTTCTGGCATCAAATAACATGGCAATGAGCCCATCTGTCCGTATATCCTGGTTATTTTGTTCAATAGGCAACCCCAGTCTTCTACGGATTGAAAATCTTACCGAACTGCGCCGGAGTGTCTCCCCTTCTATTGCCGATGTTTCCATGGCATCATCAGATAACACGCGCTCAAGCGCTGCTGTGTTTGCCTGGTCGCTGATCGATCGGCTTATTGCTTCCAACGCTCCAATCATCTTCGAGGCTTCCCCAAGATCATTCAGAAGTCGGTCAGCGTGAAATGAAAAATGCGGCCAGCTACGGTGTTGCCAAATCCATTGATGTGTTTGCATGGCTTAATCGTATCATTCGTGATGCGATTAGGGAAGAGAAACATACCAAACAGCTATCGCACCTTTTGGGATGTACGACTGAGGGTATCGGTTGGCTGCTGCAGATATTTGCATATTTGCAGCATGCACAAGATGTGGCTAGGTGATGTTTGCGCGGGGACCGAACAATATTGTCTGATGAACATGCCGGGGAAAACTGGAAGCCCCTGTTCCAGGGTTAGGTGTTTTAAGGGCAGCGTGTTCTCTTTTTCATGAAAATATAGTGAGTTATTTGCACTGCACGTTCCTTCTCGGGCGCCCTCGTCGCACAATAGGTTTGACTTTGGTTGATTGAAACCAAATATTGAGGCTTGCTGAATCAAGCAGTGTTTCCTTACCTGGACGGTAGGCCTCAATAACGCCTGTTACAACAAGACGTTGTAATCTGGATCTGCCAACGCTGTATAATTTTTGGGCTTCAGCGTATGTAATATATTTTTGGTTCAAAATACTCATGACGCTTTATTTTTATCGTACAAAAATAATTCATGCAAGCTTGTACCTTTATGCGCGTAGAACATAGTGAACAGAAGCCCATGTTCTGCGTACAGGATGCAGCCGCTGGTTAATTCGACAGCCAGAATGTACGATAAAAATAAAGCATAATCAAGTAAAATACGAAAACGCTACCTCCCTCCCCCTTTTTAACCTTACCCTCCTGATCAAGGTAATCGAACACTGGGTTACCGCGTCGTGCCCTATGTAGTTTGATAAATCGATCTGAAGATCTGCTGTTCATACCGTTTTGAAGTAACATTTTTTCGAGGCGCCATTCTTATTGTCAAATAGTGCCGAAATTTTAACGACATTCCTGATCATCACATCCTCAAATACCTGTAAAATGTTGGTTTGCTGATTTCTAGTAATTGGCAAATTTCACTGATTGTATATTCGCGAGAGTCATACATTTTTCTGAGTGTTTGTTTCTTGCCGTTATCCAATTTGTTGCTCCTGCCTCCTACTCGTCCTCTTGCCCTGGCAGCGGCTAAGCCCGCCATAGTTCTCTCTCTGATCAGGTTCCGTTCAAACTCGGCTAGTGCCCCGAAGATGTGAAAAATCAATCTGCCGCCGCTGGTGGAGGTATCCAGGCCTTCTTGCAGAGAGGCTAGGCCAATACCTCGTGTTTCCAATCCCTCCGCTACCTCAATCAAATGTTTTAAACTGCGACCAAGTCGATCTAATCGCCACACAACCAGGCAGTCATCCTTTCTCAAATATTCCAACACATCCTGAAGGCCGGGGCGATCTACCTTTGCCCCAGAAACTTTATCAGAAAAAATTTTTTTGCAGCCAGCTTGTGTCAGCGCATCAAATTGGAGGTCCTGGTTCTGGTCAAGAGTTGATATGCGAGCGTATCCAATCTTCATTGAGTATCTGTTGGTTGAGTAAATAAATTCATCCTGATAAGAAAAATCGTTACTTTGATTTGTTTATGAGTTTATTTACCAAAGATCCGAAAGAAAAGCCAGCTGTTAAGAGCTGGCCAGCAAGAGTAAAGAAAACGAACCTTTGATTTCTCGGGCTCGGTTGAGATGCTCAGGCATAACCTCAAGCCGTGCCTGCGTAAAACAGATTGATACTGCCAGTCTCCACCTTAAGTGCGCTCTGATTTTGCCCAAGAAAGCCCAACGCCGCAACTTAAACGGCTTGTCCAAATTTCCGGGGCCACTTTTCTGCTCCGGGGTATTATCTGTGCTATAGGTAATTTTACCAGGGTTGCTATCTTGGCATTGATACGGTAAACAGTTTGACAACTGACACAAATCAATACAGATCCACATGCGCTGAAGGCAGGGTTCGTTAACACGTTCAAGCAGAATTAGAATAAAGGAAATAAATGAGCACAACGATTCGAGCTTTATCATTCAAGAGAATCATCGTCATTTTGATGTCAATCAACCACTTTTTTCTATTCGCAGGTTCTATCCAAGCTGGGCCTCTTGAAGATTGCTCCGAATACACAAAGTATGGAGTTCCTGGGCAGGAAGGAGATCTTCTCTGCCGGAAGGGATACTTATTATCCCATAACAAGGAAAACAAAACGCCTTATTCGGTTATTGAGCATCTCACTGATGAAAAAGCGATTCGAATTTGTTAGGTAGACCAGTTAAAGTGTTCGACTAAAGGTCTAAAATCTGAGTATTCTTAACTGGGTAGTTAATAACAGAACATTTTAACAAACAAAAATGGCTTATTTTAACAACAATTAAAATGTTGGGCATAATCGTTTAGCAAGCATGATTTCAATAATTCAACAATTAATTTGCTTCTAAATAATAATTTTTATTTAAAATTTTCAATTTAACATGAAGAAAATAATTATTATTCTATTGGTATCAATAGTTAATTCTACAACATCATATTCTGAAGATAAAAATATTTTGGATGAAAAAAATATCATAAAAATGCTATCAGAACAAATGCCAATTAAGCAGGCCATTGGGCAGCTATTTATAGTACAGCCTTCATGTAATTATTTTTCATGCTACGAAAATAGCAATTTTTTAAAATTAATTGAAACTTACAAGATAGGAAATTTTCAATTAAAAAATAAAAATTATGAATCTGTAAACAATATAAAAGAACTAAAGTATGATAAACTTGATAGAGCAAAAGGATTTCATCAGTTCTTAAGAAGAAAACTAAGATCAGATAAGAATTATCCACCTATTCTGTTTATTGATTTTGAAAAAACTGGAATAAATTCAATTTCAAATTTAAATATTATCGATCCATTAGAGTCGCTTACATTATCTGCATCTTACGATAAAGAATTAATTTATCAGTATGGAACTTATATTGCAAATAAGTTAAAGAGCGTTCAGGTTGATGCCATATTTGGTCCAGTTTTAGATATAGATGGAACTGAACAAGGAACAATAGATTATAAAATCAGCAATAGAGTCTTTGGAGACAGAGACAAAATTGTTATAGGAGCAGCGTCTCACTATATAAAAGGATTAGAAGATAAAAATATATTAACCATCATTAAGCATTTTCCTGGTTTTGGGCATGTCAAAGGCAGGGCTCACTTTAGATGTGAAGATATTCAAGATAGAAATTGTGATGTTGGTATTTCAGATTTGTCAGCATTCAAAGGAAATAATAATAATTTTTCAGTTAACATTGCCCCGTTCAGTCAATTGATAAAATTATCGAGCGGAATGATGACTTCTCATTTTTATATAAAAAATTATCAATACAATATCCTTACTACCTTTATGGGGCAACCTTTTAATGATTTAATAAGAACTGATAACACAGTAAATATTAAATATATTGGGGATGTAAATGGAATCAATAACAACGACAAGATAACTATAACTGACGATTTAAGCGAAATGGCGATTGTTAATAAATATATCAACCAAAATAAAATATCTTATTCAGATGCAGTTATCAAGGCTATAAATTCAGGACATGACATGCTATTGTTTGGAGAAGTGTTCGAGAATGATTCTAAAGAAAAATCAAGATTTACAATTAATGATTTATCAGAAATCATAAAAAATTTATATGAACAGGCTAAAATCAACAAATCATTTGAAATCAAAATTAGAAAATCTGTATACAGAATATTAACGGTCAAACAAAAATTAATTAAATCATGGTCAAGTGACAACACATTGAATAAATGGGATCTTCCTCTTGAAGTTAATTCTTGGATGATTGAGAACAATAAACAAAACGACGTCAATGAAGGAAATAGTTTAATGTGCAAAATATTAAACAAATCATTTTTAAATGTTAATAGAATTGACGATAAAAAAATTGATAGCAATGATAACATTCTATTTATATACTCGAATAATGATACTAATTGTAAAATTTTTTTTAAAGCCTATAACAATATAACACTTATACAAAAAAAATATAATACATTAAAAAATGATGATTATTACGATGAAATTGTGAAATTTGCAAAAAATGATAATGCTAAATTATTTTTCCAATATGACAATCCAGAAATTGATAATAAAATACTTCAAATTATTGATAATAAATTCAATGAATATGATTTAAATAAAAATAAAGTTTTTATTATTATACACACATCTCCGAAATCATTAAAAGATGACATTATTTCTTCTTTTAATGTTGTAGGTAATTTTAGCATGCACAAGCTATCTTACGAATCTGACAATAATTTTGCTGTTGGTCAGCTGGATCCAGGAGATTCAAATAAATTACCTGTAAGCCTTGGGATCTCAAATTCCATAAATATTTCTGATAATTTTTTAGAACCAGCAACTAAAATCGAGAACAGCAGCGAAAATTCATTAGATAATAACAAAGAATATATTAAAAATGCATCTAGTGATAACAGCAAAATTAGTAGTGATATAAATTATGGTAATATAGTTGTATTATTATGGAAATTAATAGGATTTTCATCTATTATGATTGGCATTGGATGTTTTTCAAAAGTTTATAGACATGAAAAGCGAATGTATTGCATACACACATGGGGAGGTTACGATGGTTGCGATAAAAATATTTCAAAAAATAATAAAAATATCAATTCTATTTTTATTATACTTTTGAACATGGCTGTAAACTCTTTTTCTATAAAGAATAGTAACAATTCACTTCTCATGCTGATTTTTACATTTTGTTCCTTTTTATTTATTTATACTTTTTTCGGTGTCGTGCCAGAGGTGTTTTTGAATAAATTAGCATCATTATTACTAAGCTTACGTTCATAGTTTTTTGTTCATTCGGGAGACGCGTACCTGGAGTTGTGGAGGCTATAGAGTCTGATCTTGAAGTAAAAAGAGGCAGGAGATCTGAGATTGACCTTGCAATACCATATGAAGACACCTGATGCTTTTTCCATGGTTTCGCCTACTACTGTGAATCTTTAATCGAGAGGTTTATATATCTCCTGTAAATCATTAACTTCTTCTATAAAATAGTTTGATTTCTATTTTGATTGTTCTATATAGTTGAATCCATATCGGGCGATTAACTCAGTGGGAGAGTGCCACCTTCACACGGTGGAAGTCACAGGTTCAAATCCTGTATCGCCCACCAAAATGTCTTCCGCACCACCTTCTAGACCTCTAACCTGTTAACTTCTGCCCTCGACCACCATACGGTACTCGACTTCGAGCCGATCAACGATGAATGATGAGATGTTTTTCTTCTCCATCTCGGCCAAAGTTGAAACAATTTGCCAGGCATCGGGGGAAAGCTGAATCCTTTTTGGATTCTCTGTCACTTTCTGTCGGTGTCGCCATGAATTCATGGTGTTTTTAAGGCAATGCCATTGCATATCGCTTAACCACCGATAACACCAACGGGTCAACTCATCATGAGCGTATCGGCCCACGATTGGCCTTTGTCTAAAATCGTCGAGAGCCGCCTGTCGAGTTTCATATGAAGGCCAATTCCTGGTGATCAATTTTTTCTCGATATAACTTCGAACAAAGCCCACCTGTTCCTTTTTGAATGCTGTCCTTTTCCTTCCCATGACTATCCTCTCTGATAATTGTATCATCTGTAATGATACCAGATGTTCCGATAATCTGTAACAGAAGTTTGCTTTCCATGGTGACGGCGCAGACGATCTCTGTAGAACTGATAGACAGGTGACTGGCCATCTATTTTCTCGGTGTTGCATGGCTGGCTCCTTGAAAAAAGAAAAGCCCCAATGACCACGAGGGTCAAAGGGGTTAACAATGGGATGACTGAAGGGATTTTAGCCTATTTCATATAAGATGGATATTCAAGCTGGTGAAGTGGTAGGCGCGACCATCCGAACCTATACGCTGCGTGGATTCTGAGGCTGCCATCTCGTTGCGAAGCCGCAATAGCCTGAAAACGGACAGGTCGACTAACGTCTTTGATGGTGAGTTCACCTGTCGCAATGCCGCTGGGTGCCTCCGAATAGATAATAGCATCAGGTTCCCATCCGGTCAGGATAAGTGATGCTGTTGGAAAACGATCCACGGCAAAAAAGTCATCCGATTTCAGGTGGCTGATCAGCATGTTTCGATAATCTGCATCCAACCTATGATAAAAACTATATTTTCATCCCTATCCGCGCCGTCGTAATAATAATGGCAAATCAAAAAGTTAAACATAAAGCTCTGCAACCATCCCCGCCTTGCCAACCTGTCAGCCCCCTGCTACCTGCTCCAATCCAAGATCATGCCCTTTTACAGGGGTGGACGTAGGGTAGATTCCTGCCCACCTTCTGGTTGATTATTCTGGGGCCACGGCGAGCAGTGCGGTTTCCATTTATTGGAAAATTGTTATTTTTTCTGAACATCCAGGAGGAGTGAATTTGAGGCAAGCGACTCCATGCAGTACGACACCTTTTTTAACCTCAGGCCGCTGCTCTTTCTAACATTCATAGTAGAGGCACCTTATGAAAGCTATAAGATTTAAAGGATCCGGTGGGCTCGAACGCCTGACGGCGGTCGAGATAGACGAACCGGGTGAGCCACAGAAAGGGGAAATTTTAGTGCGGTTACGCGCCAGCTCACTGAACTATCATGATTATCTGGTCGCGCTTGGGAAAATTCCCACAGCGGACGGTCTCATCCCATTGGCCGACGGAGCGGGGATCGTCGAAAAAATAGGGGAAGGTGTCAGTGAGTTCACCGTTGGCGATCACGTCGTCTCCTGTTTTTTTCCAGATTGGCAAAACGGCGAAGCCATATCGTCCGGGTTCGCCAAGACGCCCGGCGATGGCTTGGATGGTTATGCGCGGGAGAGAGTGGTGCGACCGGCGAATTGGTTCACTCGTGCGCCCAAGAATTACAGCTATACCGAAGCGGCAACTTTAACTACCGCGGGCCTTACGGCGTGGCGCGCACTTGTCAACGATGGCCCTTTGAAAGCCGGCGAGACGGTACTGATTTTGGGAACGGGCGGCGTGTCGGTGTTTGCCCTGCAGTTCGCAAAAATGATGGGGGCATTGACGATCGTCACTTCGTCATCGGATGAAAAATTGACTCGCGCGCGAGCTCTGGGTGCAGACTATACGATCAACTACAAGCAGTATCCCAACTGGGCAGATCAGGTTTTAAACCGGACCGAAGGACGTGGAGTTGATCATGTTGTCGAAGTGGGCGGCCCGGAAACTTTGCCGCAATCAATCAGTGCGTGTCGCATCGGCGGACATATTGCGCTCATCGGCGTCTTGACAGGTTTTTCCGGTCCGATTCCGACTGTGGCGCTGTTGACTCGACAAATAAGACTTCAGGGCTTGACAGTCGGAAACCGCCAGCAGCAGATCGAAATGATCCGCGCTCTTGATGCCAATGACATAAAGCCGATCATCGATAAAACCTTTCCCCTGCAAGATCTGGTCGAGGCGTTTCATTACGAGGCGAGCGGTGCCCATTTCGGAAAGATCTGCATCGAAGTGTGATCGATTCGAACGCGGTTTGCTAAAAAACAATTGTAACGCAACTTCAACAAATGAAACGGTGACAACATGAATCTTGAACTAGAAGATAAAACCGCACTCGTGACAGGAAGCACTGCGGGAATCGGCTTTGCCATTGCTAAAGCTTTATCGTCGGAAGGTGCGCGAATGATTATCAACGGGCGTTCAGAGGACTCCGTGCAACGCGCAATGTCAGAGCTGAAATCTTCAGCAAAAGGCGAACTCATTGGATTTGCAGGTGATTTATCTCGAGAAGATACTGCAAGCAAGCTAACGATGATTCATCCTCACGTGGATGTGCTCGTAAATAATCTTGGTATTTACGAACCAGTTCCGTTTGAGCAAATACCGGATGACGACTGGCGGAGGTTTTTCGAGGTGAATGTGCTCAGTGGTGTGCGCCTATCACGGCTGTATCTCCCTGCTATGAAAAAAAACAACTGGGGCCGGATCATCTTCATTTCAAGCGAAAGCGGCATCCAGATACCGGAGGAGATGATCCACTACGGTATGACAAAAGCCGCGCAAATCGCGGTTGCTAGAGGATTGGCCGAACACGTTGCAGGAACCGGCATTACGGTGAATTCGGTTCTACCTGGTCCTACAAAATCGAGAGGAGTCGGAGACTTCGTAAATGAGCTTGCAGCAAAGGAGGGCAAGACATTCGAAGAATTTGAGAAAGAATTCTTTGAGAAAGTTAGACCCACCTCTCTCATCAAACGATTCGCATCTCCCGACGAGGTCGCTTCTCTTGTTTGTTACCTTGCGAGCCCTCTTGCATCAGCAACTACCGGTGCGGCCCTGCGGGTAGATGGCGGTGTGGTGAAAAGCGCTTATTGAAAGAGCAAATGGCCGAATCGGGTAGCCGGGGAAATTCCCCCTAGCCCTACTCCACCTAATGTCCTGTTTTTCCTTTCATTTAATTTCGACCGACCACCAAAAGAAATATCAATGAGTTAATCATAGAAAAGCCTCGAGTTGATTTTTCGTACCTCAGTAATTAAGAGACCCAACTAACAAAACTGGACACTATCGCATAATTAAAATTCCCTCACCACAGGAGTGTTTCCATGAGAAGGCTCATCGTATCGACGTTTGTGTCGCTTGACGGCATCATGCAAGCACCCGGAGGACCGGAAGAAGACCCGACGGGCGGTTTTATGCTTGGCGGCTGGACGTTCAACTACTGGGGCGAAGCCATGGATATCTCATCATCAGGTTTCGACGGTAAGGGCCGAGAACTGGTGCTCGGACGCAGGACCTATGAGATATTCGAAGCATACTGGCCATACCAGCCAGATGAAGATCCAATTGCGAGGACGCTCAATGCAGCGAAAAAGTATGTTGCTTCGCGTACCTTGACGACACTCCAGTGGAACAACTCGACCCTGCTCCACGGCGACGTCGTCTCGGCAGTCATGGCTCTCAAAGCCCAACCGGGCCCTGACCTGCAGATTATTGGCAGCGGCAATTTGATTCAAACGTTCCAGGCTGCATCTCTGATAGACGAGTACAACGTGTGGACTTTTCCAGTGGTGCTTGGACGGGGCAAGCGTCTCTTTGACGAGACCACCAAGCCAGCCTCGCTGCGGCTCGTTCGTTCTCAGGCTTCAACCACTGGCGTTGTGATGAGTACCTATGTGCCAGTTGGCGATATCCGACCCGGTTCGTTCGCGAGTACCGAGCCGAGTGAGAAGGAGTTGGCTCGACGCAAAATGATGGCTAATGAGTTGTGGTGACTTCGCTTGATAGCCACGGAGCAGGACCGGATCAAACCAGTGAGAACCCGCTTGGTATTGATGGTGGGGCTCTGCGACAGATGGATGGAATCAAAGGTGACGCGATAGACCGACGGCACTGAGGCGTGATTTGATTGGTCGTAACTGAAAAGGCATGACTGCGAGCGTATGAGATGCTTGCAGCGCCGGAAATCATCACGAAGGAGAAGTGACATGGACAAGCAAGCAAAGAACACTATTTGTCTTTGGTACGACCGCGACGCCGAGGAAGCAGCACGATTTTACGCCAATACCTTTCCTGATTCATCCGTTGGAGCGGTGCACCTCGCTCCAGGAGACTTTCCGGGCGGAAAAAAAGGGCAAGTGCTGACGGTCGAGTTTACCGTGATGGGTATTCCCTGCCTCGGGCTCAATGGCGGACCTGAGGTCAAGCACAATTGGGCATTCTCGTTTCAGGTCGCAACCGTTGATCAAGCCGAAACGGATCGCTATTGGAACGCAATCGTCGGCAACGGTGGTCAGGAAAACGCCTGCGGTTGGTGCCAGGACAAATGGGGACTCTCCTGGCAAATTACGCCGATCGCTCTGACGAAAGCGATCACCAATCCCGATCCCGCTGTCGCCAAGCGCGCATTCGATGCGATGATGCAGATGACAAAGATTAACATCGCTGCAATCGAGGCGGCATGCCGCAGTTAACGTTGTAATCTAGCAGGGACTCGCCCGGTGGTAAGCGAGACTCGGGTTCTCCTGAAAACCTTGAATCAAGGGAAAAACAGCAGATGATGATTTTGCAATCGCACTTGTATTAAACATTCCTGCCCTCGCAGATGAGGGGAAAGATGAATCTGGGAAAGGTAGAGAAAGGAAGGAATGTCGAGCCGACGAGGTAGAATAAATTTTACACAATATTTTACACGGAAATATTATAACTAATGAAAATTATAATCAAAAAATATGAATGGGGTTCAGGGGGCCGGAGGTTCAAATCCTCTCGTTCCGACCAGTATAAAAAAGGGTTTAACGGTTATAACAGACCGTTAAACCCTTTTTTTTGTTCCCTTTCCCTCTTGGCGTTATCGGTGTACCGATGGCATCAATGTACTGCCGGGAGAAGAGATCCCACGTGATGACAAGAGTTTCATTGGTGAAATTACCTGTTCCTCATGGAGCAAGCAAAGAACCGGCCCAAGCACACCATCAAGACCGACGGGGAAACCGCCAAAAGGCTGATTGCCAGTCTCCTTCTTCCCGCAGGACACGCATATCTGGTCATCAACTTGGCCCCCTCTGGAGGAATGCAAGGGAAGCAAGAATCCAAACTGTACCCTTTAGTGCTCTTCTCATGGGAACCGGGATGAGGCCGGCAGAGGCCATCACGCTGCGATGGAGGCGGGTTTGTTCGAGACGGGCGTGTGGGTGTGCTGCTCCGGAAGACAAAAACTGTTCCTCGCCGCGTACCGGTGCGGAGGATTGCCTTGATCCCCTGCGCTCAATGCGCGATGCTGCCGGTTCAGACGACCTGATCTTCACCTCTGAGTCGAACTTGCTCAGGGATAAGCCGGTGCGGACATATCGGCGCGCCTTTGAGCGAGCATGCATCAGAGCAAAGATCAACGAGCCGTTAAAAAGAGATATGAGCAAGAAGAAGGGCGAAGAGGTCCAGGGTGACGTAATATAGAGATATTGCATGCAATGCCTGCTGTCGTTGCATTTCTGTTTGTTTTTGTCCCTTAGCTTTTGCATAAAAGTGCCAAGGCTTTCACGCCGGGTGGACTCAATCAAGTATTTATCACAATAATCCAAATAGAAACGCAGCCACTTTTTGTAATGGATGTGATACTTATCGAGAATGATATTGTTGACGAAAAGACACTCCTCGAAACGTGTCAGCAATGCCGGGGGGATTGGAATCATAAGCGATCTTCAAAAATGTTATCCTTCCATCAAGGAAGGATATACAGAAAAGCGGTAATCCTGAAACCATCAATTTGTCAATGACAATCTCTATAAATATTAGTAAGCAAAGCATAATATCGGCTTTAATAAGCACGGGCAGAGTGTGCTGGCATGCGGGAATCATCTCGACCCATTTCGCAAATCTGAATGATATACAGATCAGTAGAATAAAAGTTGAGTTTTCAAATCCTGTTCAAGCTCTAGCATTTTCCGACTTACTGTGGGGAGAGTCATTCCGAGACTCTTTGCAGCCAAAGTAAAGCTGCCGCACTGTGCTGATGTCACGAAAATTCTAAGAGAGTTGTAATCAATCCTCTGTTCTCTCATTTTTGAGAGCTCCATTCTCAAATTTCTGCCTACAAAAACAAAGCAATGACGCCCATAATAGCACCTTGTGTCATACAACATGCTGAAAAATAGGGGCGCATAGGTTAGATGAAGAATGTGCAGAAAAAGGTTATACCTCTCATCCGTGTTGCTAATTCGCCAGCACGGATACCGCATGCTGAACAGAATCTCAAGCATTGAACTACTGACCAGAAGGAAGAACGAGAATTATGCGTAAATTTACCGCAAGAATTATTTGCAGCCTTTCGCTGGTATTGCTGCCTACAAGCATGGTGCTGGCCGCACCAGCGATGGAAGTGCTTGGGAAGGATTTTGTGTTCCCAAACAAGATTGCTGGTCTTCCAGAAAAGCTGTCTGACTTCAAGGATTTGCGGATCAACACATTTACCACCAATGACGGTGTGAAGCTTACCTACTGGGAAGCCGGCTCAGGGAAACCTTTGATTTTTATTCCGGGAGCCAGCGCCAATGGCGCCGAATACGTGAATGTGATGTATCTGTTGAGCAAGAATTATCATGTTTACGTGCTTGATCCGCGTAATCACGGTTTGTCACAAAAAGTCGACTATGGCATGAGAATTTCTCGTTTTGCTATGGATTTGAAAGAACTAAATGACCATCTCGGCATTAAGTCGGCTGACTATTGTGGCTGGTCGATGGGGGCTTCTGTAATCTGGAGCTACATTGATCTGTTCGGCACTAAAGGCATTAACAAGGCCGTCTTCATTGATGAGCCAATCTCTATCTATGCTCATTCAGACTGGTCTGAAAAGGAACGACAGGATGCAGCGAGTATCACTTCGTCCGCTGAAGAATTTCTTGGCGGATTCACTGGTAGTGTCCCAATCACAAACCCGATCCTTCGTGAGCTGCTAGTGCTTAGTTGCGTTATTAATGGCAATTATGTTAAAGTGGGCGCATGTCAAGAAAAGCGCCTCAAATTACCTGTAGCGAACAAGAACGGAAGGTTCTCGAGCGGTTAGCCGCCAGCAGAAC